>TARA_B110000503_G_scaffold24010_1_pt1 | contig 55098 bp, 47 predicted proteins | sample TARA_B110000503 | Tara Oceans TARA_B110000503 (sample SAMEA4397472) | marine metagenome | biome: Polar Biome; feature: [SRF] surface water layer (ENVO:00010504); material: water (ENVO:00002006), including particulate matter (ENVO:01000060) such as... | depth 5 m | reverse complement strand
GGAGGATATGCTAGTGACGATTATAAAAAACTTACTTCACCAATTGAGTATGCCGGTCCATTTACAGAGACTGTATTAATGGGGAATTTAGCATTGAGAAGTTACATGTTAAAAAAAGGCAATAAATATATAGGAAGAAAGAAGTTGCTTTGGGATGGTGAAAATACCAGAATAACTAATTTTGAGCCTGCTAACCAATTTGTTGGAAGAATAAGAAGAAAAGGCTGGAACTTATAAACTTTAAAACAATAAAAATTATGAAAAAAATACTAATATTATTTACATCAATTTTGATTTTTTCCTGCAATAATAGCAATCAAAATAAAAAGTTGATAGACTCTATTCCTATGACACACATTAATGATCCTGAAATTGAGGGTGAATGGGTGTCTTTAATTCAACAAAACACAATGGATGGTTGGCATTATTTTCAAGACGATGGTAAAAAAACAGGCTGGGATATAAACGATGGTGTTTTAACATTCAAATCTGCTAATGCATCTGGAAAGGGAGATAAAAGTTTAGTTAGTGATAAGGAGTATACTAGTTTTAAAATTCATTTAGAATGGAAGGTAAGTTCCATGTCTAATAGTGGTTTTTTTTGGGGGGTTAAAGAAGATATTAAATATGAATATCCTTTTGTTACAGGTCCTGAAATTCAAATTTTAGACCCTGAAAACCCAGATGGACCTTTGACACAAGCTGGTGCTTTATATGGCATGATTCCTCCGTCAAAATGGGTTACTAACCCTGCTGGGGAATGGAATACATATGATATAACTATCGATCACAATATCAATAAAGGTGTTGTTGTTCATAATGGGGAAGAAATACTGAACTTTCCATTAAGTGGTGAAAAATGGGATAAAATGGTAGCTCCTACAAAATTTAATAATTGTGACCAGAAACCTTGGCAAAATTGTGATTTTGGAAAATTTAAAACGGGAAAAATAAGTATTCAAGATCACCCTGGCGTGATATCGTTTAGAAATATTAAAATATTTGAACTATAATTAATCATTTTTTATAAAAGAATTAAAGTAAAATGCAAATTAAAGAAACTTCAAAAGAATATGATGTTGTAATTGTTGGTTCAGGTGCAGGTGGAGGGATGGCAACAAAAATTTTGTCAGAAGCCGGATTGAGTATTGCTATTGTTGAAGCAGGACCTTATTTTGACCCTGCTAATCCAGATCAAATGACCCAAATGAAATGGCCTTATGATTCTCCAAGAAGAGGGGCAGGAACAACTAGACCTTTTGGAGACTTTGATCAAGCTTATGGTGGTTGGGAAATTGAAGGAGAACCTTATACTCAAAAAGATGATACTAATTTTAGATGGTTTAGATCGAGAATGCTTGGTGGAAGAACAAACCATTGGGGTAGGATTTCTTTAAGATTTGGACCTGATGATTTTAAAAAAAAGAGTATTGATGGTTTAGGGGAAGATTGGCCTATTGGATATGATGATATCAAGCCATACTATGATAAAGTTGATAAATTAATTGGAGTATTTGGGAGTAAAGAAAACTTACCCAATGATCCTGATGGATTTTTCCTTCCTGCCCCAAAGCCAAGACTTCATGAATTATTTTATATCAAAGGAGCTAAAAAAAGTAATGTTAAAGTAATGCCATCCCGATTGTCAATTCTTACAAAAAGAATAAATGACGAAAGAGGTGTCTGTTTTTATTGCAGACAATGTGCTAGGAGCTGTTCTGTGTACGCAGATTTCTCGTCTGGTTCGTGTTTGATCTTTCCCGCTGAAAAATCGGGTGGTCAAATCGATATGTATCTAAACTCTATGGTTCGAACAGTAACAACTGATGACGAAGGAAAAGCGACAGGTGTATCATTTATTAACAAAGAAGATAGGACAGAATATAAATTAAAAGGTAAAGTGGTTGTTTTAGCAGCATCTGCTTGTAGTTCGGCAAGAATTTTATTAAATTCTAAAAGTAAACAACATCCAAATGGTCTTGGAAATAGCAGTGATATAGTTGGAAAGTATTTACATGATTCGACAGGAGGAGGAAGGATGGCTTTTCTTCCTGAGTTAGTCGATAGAAAAATTTACAATGAAGATGGAGTCGGCGGAATGCATGTTTATTCTCCATGGTGGCTAGATAATAAAAATTTAAATTTTCCAAGAGGCTATCATGTTGAGGTTTGGGGAGGCATGGGAGGGCCATCATATGGCGCCGGATTTGATGTGAATTCTCTTAATAAGTTCTTTGGAATTAAAGTTGGTGGTTATGGCGATACTCTTAGAACAGACATGAGAAAATATTATGGTTCCGTTCTTGGAATGGACGGAAGAGGTGAGTCAATAGCAATGAAAAGTAATTATTGTGAAATTGATCCAAACGTGGTTGATGAATTTGGTGTTCCTGTATTAAGGTTTAATTATAAATGGAGTAACCATGAAGTTAATCAAGCTAAACACATGCAAGATACTTTTGAAGAAATTATTCACAATATGGGAGCTATTGCATTGGGGGATAAAGCAGGAAAAGATGCAAATTATGGCTTGACTAAACCTGGAGAAATCATACACGAAGTAGGAACAACTCGCATGGGCAATGATCCAAAAAAATCAGTTGTAAATGAGTTTGAACAGCTTCATGACGTATCTAATGTATTTATTGTAGATGCTGGTCCTTTTGTTTCACAAGCTGATAAAAATCCAACTTGGACAATCATGGCATTAGCTTGGAGAACATCTGATTATATAGTTGATCAATTCAAAAAACAAAATTTTTAAGAAATGGACAGAAGAGATAGTATTAAGTCAATAATGTTAGGGTCCATAGGACTCGGAGTTCTTTTAGAGGGATGTGTTTCAGGCGTTGGAAGTGAACAAGTCAAGAATACCATTTCAAAATTTAATTACGGAAGAACAAAAAAAGAGTTGGAGTATGATAAAAAGCTTTTCTCTATAAAATGCTTTAACGATCATGAAATGAATACTATAAACAAAGTGTGTAATTTAATTCTTCCTCCTAATGAATTTGGTTCTATAGAAGCAGCAGAAGTCCCGGAACTTATAGAATTTATGGCTAAAGATATACCAAGTTATGAATCCCCGATTAAAATGGGTTTAAAATATCTTGATCAAATTTCAAAATCAAAACATCAAAAATCATTTGTTGAATGTGGAGATAGTGAGCAAAGAATATTTTTGGATGATATGGCTTATCCAGATCCAAATTTAGCTAATTCCGATCAGAATGAAGAAGTTAAATGGTTTTCTTTAATGAGAAATTTGACAATGACAGGATATTACACTTCTAAAGTTGGTATTAAAGAATTAGGCTATAAAGGAAATACGCCAAATATTTGGGACGGTGTTCCTCAAGATGTTTTAGATCAGTATGGTCTTTCTTATGATAAAGATTGGTTAGATAAATGTGTTGATCAATCTAAAAGAAATGAAACTGCAAAATGGGATGAAAAGGGAAATTTACTTTCTTAAAACTTATATCGAGGAAAATTGAGGGGGGATTAATAAATCAAGTATTCTCAAAATAAAAAACAGTTAAAATCTTTTAGAAGTTAAATTCTAATTTTTTTTATATGTTTTGAACTATATAGTCAACTAATCTAGCTCCTAAATTGGCAGTACTTTCATCAATATCAAAATCTGGATTTAGTTCTGCAATATCACAAGAAATTACTTTTTTACTTTTAAATAAAAAAATTAAAACTTGATATACAAAACTAGGACTAAACCCAAGTGGAGAAGGAGCGCTAACTCCAGGAGCAAAAGCTGATGAAAACCCGTCTAAATCTATAGTTATATATAGATAGTCTACTTTTTTAATGAAGGCGGAAAGTTTACTTTTTAAGACAGTGTTAAAAGTTTCACATTCAAAATTTGAAACATAAGATACTTTATTTTTATTTGCTATTTCAAATAATTCTTTACTGTTGGATTGTTGTTGAATTCCAATGGCAAAATAAGTTGTAGTTTTATTTTCAGTTAAAATTTGATTGAAAGGAGTTCCTGAATTTGGTTGGGTTTTAACAGCTCTTAAATCAAAGTGTGCATCAAAATTTATAATTCCAATTTTATTTTTTGATGAATTTTTGAGAGCATCTTTGATTCCATTAAAATTTGCATAAGCAAGATCATGTCCACCACCAATGGCGATAGGGAGAATGGTGTTTTTAATTAACGCACTAATACTTTTAGACATTGCTTTCTGGCAATCTTCTAAATAATCATCAATACAAATCACATCACCAAAATCTATAATTTTTTTATTTTCGAAATGAATCGGAAGTTTACCTAATTTATTACGGATGCTTTTTGGACCTTTTCGGGTACCAATTCTACCTTGATTTCTTTGAACACCTGCATCGCAAACATATCCAATAATTCCAATAGATGGGATGTTGTTGTTTTGTATTTTTTCAACACTAGAGACCGATAATTCTTGATGCCAATATTGATTTTTAAATTCAGATTCTCTTCTGTTATACAATCCTTTATTTCCAGCTTGATAGTCAACTTTTAAGTCTTTAAAGAAATTCATTTTATATTTTTTTTATTTCTTTTCCTTTTAAAAATACTTTTTCAATACAAGGGTTTCCAAAAGAATATGGAATAAAGTTATAAGAATTGATTTCTTTCGTTAAAATTAAATTTGCCAATTTTCCTTTAGTTATAGAACCTACTTTGTCTTGTAAATTCATGGCATACGCTCCGTTAATTGTTGCTGCATTTATAGCTTCCTTTGGTGTCATTTTCATTTTTACACAAGCAGCAGCAACTACGAAGTTCATATTCCCGGAAGGTGCTGAGCCAGGATTATAATCTGTTGCCAAAGCCAAAGGAAGACCTAAATCTATCATTTTTCTTGCAGGTGTGTATGGAATATTTAAAAAGTAGGAGCAGCTTGGTAATGCAACCGGGATTGTTTTTGTGTTTTTTAAAGCTTCAATATCTTCATTTCTCATTTCTTCTAAATGATCTACTGATAAAACATTATTTTTAATTCCGGCTTGTATTCCTCCGATCGCAGTAAATTGATTTACATGAATTTTACCAACCAGACCCTGTTCTAATCCAGCTTCTAAAATTAGCTCTGTGTCAGCAACCGAAAAATAATCTGTTTCACAAAAAACATCTATAAAATCTGCTAAATTTTCTTTTTTTATTACTGGTAGTATGTCGTCAATTAGCATTTTTAAATAACCACTTTTGTTATTTTTGTATTTGACTGGAACTGCATGCGCACCTAAAAAAGTGGCTTTTATTTCTATAGGGTACTTGTCTTTTAGTTTTTTGATAACGCGTAGCATTTTAAGTTCACTACTCTTAGTTAATCCGTAACCAGATTTAATTTCTACAGCACCAGTTCCTAAAAGTATGATTTCTTCTAATCGCACTTTACTTTGACTGTATAAAACTGCTTCCGAAGTTGTCTGTAATTTTTTAGCAGAATTTAAAATTCCTCCTCCCTTACCTGCAATTTCTTTATAAGAAATTCCGTTAATTCTATCTACGAATTCACTTTCTCTATTCCCAGCATACACGAGATGGGTGTGAGAATCGCACCAAGAGGGTAGTATCATTCTTCCTGTAGCATCAATAATTTTTAATTCAGTTTTTGGACAATTCTCCATTAAACCAAAATTTGAAATCAATCCATTTTCTACTAATAAAAAAGCATTTTTAATGGTAGGTAAAATATTCATCTCTTTTCCTGAAAGAAAATCAACAGCAATTTCTCTAACTTGAATTAATTCTTTGATATTTGTAAATAGTACGTTCATTAAAACAAGTCTTCTAATATATTTTCTTCTACCAAGTTAGGTAAAGTGATTTTTAAATTAGGAGTTCTTTCCATTTCTCTTTTAATCGCAAAAATTGCTTCATTATTTCTTGCCCAGCTCCTTCTGGCAATTCCGTTATTCACGTCGTAGAAAAGCATATTTTTTAACTTTTTTTTAGCTTCCTTTGTTCCGTCTAGTAATATTCCGAAACCTCCATTAATGACTTCACCCCATCCAACTCCACCGCCATTGTGAATAGAAACCCAAGTTGCCCCTCTAAAACTATCTCCAATGACATTGTGAATTGCCATATCTGCAGTGAATTTACTACCATCATAAATATTAGAAGTTTCTCTAAAAGGGGAATCTGTTCCACTAACATCATGATGATCTCTTCCTAAAATAATAGGACCTATTTCACCTTTTGCAATTGCATTGTTAAAAGCTTCTGCAATTTTTATGCGTCCTTCAGCATCTGCATATAAAATTCTTGCTTTAGAACCAACCACCATGTTATTAGATTTCGCATTTTTAATCCAAGTGATATTGTCTTGCATTTGAAGTTGAATTTCCGTTGGAGAATTCTCCATTAATTTTTGTAAAATGCTTGCGGCAATTTCATCTGTTTTTTCTAAATCTTTACCGATTCCAGATGCACAAACCCATCTAAAAGGACCAAAACCATAATCGAAACACATGGGACCTAAAATATCTTGTACATAAGAAGGGTACTTGAAATCAATATTGTTTATTGCCATCACATCTGCACCAGCTCTAGAAGATTCTAATAAAAAAGCATTCCCGTAATCAAAAAAGTACGTTCCTTTATCGGTATGCTTATTAATAGAATTTGCATGTCTTCTTAAAGAATTTTGTACTTTTTCTTTAAATAGTTTAGGATTTTCTCTAATTAAAATATTTGATTCCTCATAAGATAAACCTACAGGGTAATACCCGCCTGTCCAAGGAATATGGAGAGAGGTTTGATCCGAACCAATATGAATAAAGATATTTTTCTCGTCAAAACATTCCCAAACTTCAATAATATTTCCAATAAAAGCGATAGAAACTACTTCATTATTTTTTTTCGCTTCCAGGGTTCTTTCAACTAAAACATTAATATCATCAATTAAAACATCTACCCAACCTTGTTGATGTCTTTTTGTAGCAGCTCGTCTATTTACTTCTGCACAAATTGTAATACATCCTGCAATATTTCCTGCTTTTGGTTGTGCTCCACTCATGCCACCTAATCCAGCGGTTAAAAATATTTTTCCATTAGGATTCTCTCCCTTTTTTAATATTTTTCTGAATGCATTCATTACTGTTATGGTGGTCCCATGCACAATACCTTGCGGACCTATATACATGAATGAACCTGCAGTCATTTGTCCGTACTGTGTAACCCCTAAAGCATTAAATTTTTCCCAATCGTTGGGCTTTGAATAATTAGGAATCATCATTCCGTTGGTGACTACTAATCTTGGTGCATTTTTAGATGATGGAAATAATCCCATTGGATGACCAGAATATAAATGCAAGGTTTGTTCTTCTGTCATAATCGCTAAATATTGAACCACTAAAAGATACTGAGCCCAATTTTGAAAAACAGCACCATTACCTCCATATGTTATTAATTCTTCTGGATGCTGTGCAACTTCAGGATTCAAATTATTATGAATCATCAATATAATTGCTGCGGCTTGTTGTGTTTTTGAAGGATATTCTGAAATTGGTCTTGCGAAAATTTTATAATTTGGTTTGAATCGATACATGTAAATTCTTCCAAATTCATTTAATTCAACAGCAAATTCAACGGATAATTCTTGATGCCATTTTTTAGGAAAATAACGTAATGCATTTTTAATAGCCAATTTCTTTTCTTCAATAGATAAAATATCTTTCCTTTTCGGAGCTCTATTTGCATCTTTTGGGTATTTTTTTTTAGTGGGTAAGGCTTTTGGGATGCCTTGTAGAATTTGTTCTTTAAACGTCATATTTTACTATAAATTTTTTGTTTTCTACCATTTGAATCATTTTTTTTATATCATCTTTTAAAAGGCGATCATTTTCTAATTTTTTAACTTCCCTTCTAATTATATTGTGATTCTTCTCAATTATTTTTGAAAACGTATTGGGTCTTCTAAACTCTAAAGCTTGAGCCGCATACATTAATTCTATGGCTATTATTTTTTCTAAATTCTCTAGAATTTGATTGAATTGACGTCCAGAAATACTTCCCATAGAAACGTGATCTTCTTGCCCTAATCCCGTTGGAATGCTATCTGCAGAAGGAGGGAAGCATAAAGATTTATTTTCAGTCACCAAAGCTGCTGTGGTATATTGTGGTATCATAAAACCAGAATTCAACCCTCCCTCTTTAGTTAATAATCTAGGTAAATTATATTTACCTTCTAATAATAAATAGCAACGTCTGTCTGCAATGTTTCCTAGTTCTGAAGCTGCAATTGAGCAATAATCTAATGCCATTGCCAGTGGTTGTCCATGGAAATTACCGCCAGAAATAGCTTCACTATCGCTTAAAATAATAGGGTTGTCTGTAACAGAATTCATTTCTATTTCGGCTAATTCTAGTAAATGAGAATATGCATTTCTAGAAGCACCATGAACTTGTGGAATACAACGCATTGAATATGGATCCTGAACACGCTCACAGTTTTCATGTGAAGCAATATTTTGAGAGTCTTTAAATAAGTTTCTCATTCTTTCAGCTACTTTTATACATCCTTTAAATGGTCTTATTTCGTGTAATTCTTCTCTAAAAGGAGCTGAACTTCCTTTGTAGCCTTCTATGCTCATTGCGCCGGAAACATCTGCTAAATCTAATAAGTATTCCATTTTTATAAGACCAGTTATGGTATGTGCGAGAATAAACTGAGTGCCATTTATCAAGCCTAAACCCTCTTTTGCTTCTAACTGAATTATTTCTAATTGATGTTTTGCTAATACTTCTTTTGCAGGAAAAATATCCTCGTTTATCCAAAACTCTCCTTCCCCTATTAATGGCAAAAATAAATGCGATAACGGAGCTAGATCTCCTGATGCACCTACCGAACCTTGTTCAGGGACTGTTGGTAGTAAGTCATGCTCAATAAAATAAATAATCCGCTCTATTAGGGCTAATCGAACGCCAGAAAAACCTTGACAGAGCGCATGTACTTTACAGATCATCATAATTTTTGATAACTGTTTATCTATATTTTTACCAACACCAACAGCATGTGTAAGTAATAGATTATTTTGTAATATACTTGTTTCGACAGGTGTGATTTGTACATCACATAAAGGTCCAAAACCAGTATTTATTCCATAGAAACCCTTCAATCCATTTGCCATTTTTTCTACTTTTGCTCTGCATTCTTTTATTGTTTGAATGCTTTGGATTGTTAATTCTGCTTGCATTTTTCCTTGAGCAATAGCGATAATTTTCGATACTGTTAACTTATCTATTCCGTATTTAAATGTCATTTTTTGAGATATCTGATTTTCTTTACTAAGTTATTCTTATTTTTGATGCCTATTGATATCGTTTAATACACTAATTAATTACTTTGAGTTATCAAATTGAAATAAGACATATTAGATATTTTTTAGCAGTTGCCGAAGAGTTACATTTTAGAAAAGCAGCTGAACGATTATTTATTTCTCAGCCGGGATTGAGCAGGCAGGTAAAAGCTTTTGAAGAAGGGCTAGGAGTTATTTTATTTGAGAGACATACTCGGAAAGTGGTTTTAACAAAAGTTGGAGAATATTTGAAAATAGAATTTTCACTTCAATTAAAGACACTTTCACATACTTTTGAGAATGCAAAAATGTTACATCATGGGAAGAAGGGAGTATTAAAAATTGGATATGTAGGCTCTGCGATGCAGGATGTTATTCCTGATTTATTACTTCGTTTTGAAAAAAACAACCCTAACATCTTATTTAATTTACAGGAGATTGACAACCAACATCAATTAGATGATCTTTTGTCTTTTTCATTGGATATTGGTTTTGTAAGGTTAGAAAGAGTTCCCAGGACTTTAGAAATTAAAACAATTTTAAAAGAAAATTTTTGTTTGGTTTTACCAAAAAATCATTTAATTAATGAAGATAACTTTATAAGTTTAGCACAGTTTAAGGAGGAATCTTTTATTCTTTTTGATGCAAAATATAGTACATCTTATCACGAGAAAGTAATGCAAATTTTTGATGATTGTGGTTTTTCTCCACTTAGCTCTCACAATACAATTCATTCAAGTTCTATTTTTAAATTAGTAGAAAATAATTTTGGAATTTCTATTGTTCCAAAATCGTTAGCACAAAAGAGAGGTCATAATATTAAATTTATAGAACTAGTGTCTATTTCACAAAAAACAACTCTTTCTGTTATTTGGAATAAAAAAAACACAAATCCTATTTTAAATGATGTGCTAAGATTACTCTAGTTTGAACTGATTATATTTTGTGGAGAGTGTATATAAACATAAAACCCTCTAAATCAGAGAGTTAAAGGGTTAAAAAGTGGTACCTCCAGGAATCGAACCAGGGACACAAGGATTTTCAGTCCTTTGCTCTACCAACTGAGCTAAGGTACCAATGCTTCTTTTTAGAAAGAGCAAATATAAATTGTTTTATGAAAGCAGCAAAAAAACATGTTAAAAATCTTCTGTATTTTTGTCAAAAAACATATATCAATTGAATTTAGTCATAGATATTGGGAATACTCTTTTAAAAGTTGCAGTGTTTGATAATACTTCATTGATGAAAGCTTGTAATTTTAAAAATAATTTTATATTAAATATTGAAAGTATTTTAGAAAAATATCCAATTACCCATTCTATTGTTTCTAATGTGTCTGACTCTAATAAAGAATTAGATTGTTTGTTATTAAAAAGAACTAATCTGATTTCTTTTAATCAATCTATCAAAATTCCTTTTAAAAATAATTACTCTACAAAAAACACTTTAGGAACAGATAGGATTGCGCTTGTTAGCGCTGCTGCAATAAAATTTCCATTTGAAAATGTTTTAATTATTGATTTAGGGTCTTGTATAACCTACGATTTTAAAAATTCAGATAATGATTATTTAGGAGGAAGTATTTCACCAGGAATTTTTATGAGATATAAGTCTTTAAATTATCATACAGCTAATCTCCCTTTGCTTAATCTAAAAGATATTAATTATTTTATTGGAAAATCTACTGAAGAATCTATTCATTCTGGTGTTATTAATGGTGTTATTAAAGAAATAAACGGGGTAATTCAGCAATATGAGAATGAATTCAAAGAAATTAAGATAATTTTAACAGGAGGTGATTCTAAATTCTTGCTCAAGAAAATAAAAAATACCATCTTTGCTCACTCGAATTTTCTTCTAGTTGGACTAAACTTACTAGTTGAATCGAATAAAAAAAAATGAAAAAATTATTTCTTTATATTTTTATTATTTCTAATACATTCATAATGTATTCTCAATCACCTTATTCTTTTTATGGTGTTGGAGTTAATACTTTTAAAGGTACAATGGATAATCGTTCAATGGGCGGCTTAAATGTTTACAGTGATAGTATTCACTTAAATTTAACTAACCCAGCTTCTTACTCTGAATTAAAACTAGTAAATTATTCTGTTGGTGTAAATTATAATAAATATAATTTCAAAACAGATAACACTAATGAATCAGCTTCTAGCGGAAATATTAATTATTTAGCTGTAGGCATCCCTACAAAACATTTTAATTTTGGATTCGGTATTATCCCTCAATCTTCTGTTGAATATTTTCTTACAAGTACAGATGAAACTGCTGTGCCAGAACGAGTTAATAGATATGAAGGAGAAGGGGGTGTAAATACAGCTTTTTTGACCTTTGGATTTAAGTTGTTTAAAAGAGTTGATCCAGAAACTAAAGTTGGTAAATTTATAAAAAATATTGGTTATGGAGTAACAGCTAATTATGAATTTGGAAATTTAAGGCATACGGCTTCTCGTTTTTTAAAAGACATAGAACTTTCAACAAGACTTGAAAATAACTCTTCTTTAAGTGGAGTCAATTTTGTTTATTCAACTTTAATAAAAGAAAAAATATTCAAGAATTTAACGTTACAGGCTACATATATTTTTAAACCAGCATCAAAATTAAGTTCTAATAATACCCAAAGACTAGGAACAATTCCTATATCGGGTGGATATGGTGGAGATTTCGAAGACATTGATTTAGCCGCCTTAAATCTTGAGAAAACTAAAATAACCATTCCAAAATCTAATTCTTTTGGAATTGGAGTTGGTGAAGAAACTAAATGGTTTATTGGATTTGATTACACAAAGGTAGATGGTGGAGGATTAGATAATAAATTATTTAAACTTGAAAATGTTGAGTTTAAAAAAGCTTCTAAAATAGCATTTGGTGGTTTTTGGATTCCTAAACATGATTCGTTTACAAGCTATTTTAGTAGAATAGTCTACAGAGCAGGTATTAGAATTGAAGAAACAGGATTACATATTCAAAATCAAGCTATAAATGAATTTGGAATTAATTTTGGATTTGGTTTGCCTTTTCAAGGATTTTCTAATCTAAATTTAGGTTTTGAAGTTGGAAGAAGAGGCACGAAAAATGCTGGATTAATTCAAGAAGATTTCTTTAGTGTTAGACTTGGTATTTCACTTAATGACCGTTGGTTTGTTAAAACCAAGTATAATTAATAAATTGCTCCTCGTTTATATATTTAATTTAACATAGTAGTCAATAATTTTTTTAAAATATTTATAAATGAAAAAAATATTAATTAGTGGTTTAGTTTTAATTTTTTCAGCTGGCATCTATTCTCAATCAAACGAAGAATGTTTTGCTAATCTTTCAATTTTCGCAGAATATGTAAAAGTAAAAAATTATTCTGCTGCTTATGAACCATGGTTGAAAGTTAAAGCTCAATGTCCAAAATTGAATTTAGCTATTTATGTTTATGGAGAGCGTATGTTGAAAAATTTCATTAATAATTCTGAAGGCAATAATAAAGTTAAATACCAAGAAAACCTTTTAAACCTCTACAGCGAATGGTTAAAATATTTTCCAAAATCTAAAGGAGGTATAAATGAAACTGGAAAAATACTGGCAATTAAAGCACAATCAATGATAGATTATAATTTAGCTGATGATCAAGCTATTTATGATGTATATGATGAAGCTTTTACTACGGACCCACAAAGCTTTAAATCCCCTAAAGGATTATACAATTATTTTAATATTTATTTTAAACTATATAAAGAAAATAGTTCAAATGTTAGTTTAGAAGAAGTTTTTGAAAAATATGAAGAATTAACTGAAAAATTTGAATTTGAAATGGAAGTTTATACTTCCAATCTTGATGCATTGCTCAAAAAAGAAGAAAATAATGATCCTATTTCATCAATAGAATTACGAAACAAGACGGTTTATGAAGTAAATATGATAGCATGTGATACTTACCTAAATAATTTAAATGCTATTATAGCAACAGAATCTACTTGTGAAAATTTAATTCCTCTTTACAAAAAAAGTTTTGATAAATTTAAATCAAATTCAGTTTGGCTTAATAGAGCTGCTAGTAGAATGGATAGTAAAGATTGTTCAGATGATCCTCTGTTTGTTGAATTAGTTGAGGCTTTACATGATTTAAATCCATCTGCTAATTCTGCGTATTATTTGGGTTTATTAAATGATAAAAAAGGAGAAACAAAATTAGCAATAGATTTTTATAATGAATCAATTGAGTTGGAGACTAGTTATCTTAAAAAAGCAAAAACTCTTTATAAAATAGCTCTAAAGTTTAAAAATACAATACAATACAGTCAATCAAGAGAATATGCTTTAAAAGCTTTGAAATATCAACCTTCAATGGGAAAAGCTTATTTACTAATAGGAAATCTATACGCATCTAGTGCTAATAATTGTGGGACCACACAATTTGAAAAAAGATCTATTTATTGGCTCGCTTCTAAAGAAGCTAAAAAAGCGGCTTCTGTTGATGCTTCAATAAGAAATATTGCTAAAAAAACTGCACTTAGTTATGATGGCAGAGCTCCCTCTAAAACAGATATATTTAGCGAAGCAATGGGAGGGAAGAATATTACAATCAAATGCTGGATAGGAAAGACCATTACGGTTCCATCTTTATAATCATGAAGCCTTATAAATTATTAATAATTTTTTTTTGTTTTATTTCATGTAAAGACAACTTTCAAGAAATAAAAAACATTAATAATTATTCAAATTATCCAATAGGAATTGCTGAAAACCTTAAATTAATTTATACTGATTCAGCAAAAGTTAAAGCAATTCTAACATCCCCTTTAAATAAGGATTTTACAAACCAATCATTTCCATATTCTGAGTTTCCAAATGGAGTTAAGATTACTTTTTATGATAATAATAATCAAGAAACTACCGTGATATCTGATTATGCCATAGCCTATAATAAAACAAATATTGTAGACTTAGTTGGGAACGTAGTTATTAACACTTATGATGGTTCTGTATTAAAAACTTCTCAAATTTATTGGGACCCAGAACAAGAGTGGTTGTTTACTGAAAAAAAATTTACTTTTAAAAATATAGATTATGATATTTCTGCTACAAGATTAGATGCTAATAGATCATTTACTATATTTAATTCTGGAGAGCTTGAGGGTCAGGTTCTTATTGAGGATAAAGAAAAACAAATTAATGAAAATTAGAAAAATATCTGAATATATATACTTAATTATTTCAATAATCGCTACGTTAGATTACCTTTTTGGAAATAACATTGATCAAAGAAAAAATATTTTATTGCTCTTTGCAATTATTTCATGGGGAATGTTTTTTTTTAGAAGATATTACAGAAAAAAATTTCAAAATAGAATTAAATAATCTTAATGACCTTCCAAATATCTGTAATACTTATTTCAATTTTATTTTCTGCTTTTTTTTCTGGAATGGAAATTGCTTTTGTATCGTCAAATAAAATATATATAGAAATTGAAAAGAAGCAAATAGGATTTTTTTCATATTTATTAAAAAAAATAACTAAAAAGCCATCTAAGTTCATTGCCACAATGCTTCTTGGTAATAATGTAGCATTAGTTATATACGGAATTTATTCAGGTCAATTAATTCTAGATATTTTTTTTCCAAACTTAAATGCTTCAGAATCTTTAGATTTTACACATATATTTTATCAAACTTTAATTTCAACATTAATAATTTTAATAACAGCAGAATTTTTACCAAAAGTTTTTTTTCAAATTTATGCCAATAGTTTATTGAAGTTTTTATCTTTTCCCGCTTACCTTTTTTATGTTACATTAAGTCCAATAACCTTTGTATTGAACTGGGTATCAAATAGTGTTTTAAGTAAATATTTTAAAACTAAGAAAGATGAAATGAGAGTGGTTTTTAGTAAAGATGAATTAGGGGATTATATCAAAGAAGAGTTAGGTAATGAAACTAAAGATAATCTAATTGATTCTGAAATTCAAATTTTTAAAAATGCATTAGAGTTTTCAAAAGTTAGAGCTAGAGAAGTGATGGTCCCTAGAGCTGAAATTATTTCAGTAGATATCTCTATTACTGCTTCAAGATTAAATAAAATTTTTATTAATAGCGGATTATCTAAAATATTAATTCATAGAAATGATATTGATGATGTCTTAGGGTATGTTAGTTTAATGGACATATTTAAAGATTATAAAAATTTTAAATCAATAATTAAACCAGTTGAGTACATCCCAGAATCTATGTTTATTAATGAGGTGTTAAACATGTTAGCAATAAAAAGAAAAAATATAGCTTTAGTAATTGATGAATATGGTGGAACATCTGGAATTATTACAAAAGAAGACATTATAGAAGAATTATTCGGTGAAATTGAGGACGAACATGATTCTCAAAATTTTCTTGAAAATCAAATGGAAGAGAATAAATTTCTTTTTTCAGCCAGATTAGAAATAGACTATTTAAATGAAAAATACAGATTAAATATTCCAGTAAGTGATCAGTATGAAACCTTAGGTGGTTTTATTATTTATAAAAATCAAGATATTCCTTTAATTGATCAGATTTTAAAAATTAATCAATTTGAATTTAAAATAAAAGAAGTTTCTAATACGAAAATTGAATCTGTTGAATTAAAAATTCAAAATTAAGTTAAACACTTTTTTTTATTGATAAGGATATCGTATTTTCGTTTGCTACAAAAAAAATAATATGGCTGTTTTAGGAAAAATAAGAGAGAAATCAATTTTTTTAATATTAGTAATTGGTATGGCTCTTTTCGCTTTTATTATATCCGGAGTTTTTACAGATCCCGGAATGACTTCGCAAAAACCAATAGGTGTCGTAAATGGCGAGGATATTTCAATTGAAGAGTTTAGAAATCAAGTTGATTTTTTAGAAAGAAATTACAATCTTTCAGGGATGGCTCCTGTAAATAACGTTTGGGATCAAATGATTAGAACGAAAATATTAAATTCTCAATACAAATTAAGTGGCATAGATTCTGGCAAGGATCATATTGAATTTATTTTATCACAAAACCCTAGTTTCAGTTCTGATCCAAGATTTTTAAATGATGCTGGAATTTTTGAAATAGAAAAATTTATTGAATTAATTACAGAAATTAAGACCACAAACACTCAATCATATGAGCAATGGAAAAATCAAGAAAAAATTTTTCAAACCCAGTCTAATGAACAAATTTACTTTAACTTGATTAAATCCGGAATTAATTTTACTCAAAAAGATGGTGAAAATGAATATTTACTCCAAAATGATAATGTTGACATTGAATATATTCAAATACCATTTTCATCTATTGCTGACAGTTTAGTTTCTTACAAAAGATCCGAAATAAAACAATATATTGATTTAAATGAAAATGATTTCAAAGTTGAGGCTTCTAGAGATATTCAATATGTTATGTTTGAAGAGAAACCTTCATTAGAAGATGAAAATGCTATAAAGGATAAGTTGAAATCTTATTTAGTTGAAAAAAATGAGTACAACAATGTTTCTAAACTTGAAGAGATAATTCCTAGCCTTTTAACAACTAAAAATATATCTGAATTTGTTAATAGAAATTCTGAAATTAAATTTGATTCAATTTACCTTCCTAAAGGTTCACTTGCTTCAGATCATGCCAATATATTATTTGATTTAGATGAAAATCAAACTTATGGCCCATATCTAGACGGAGAGTATTTTAAAATTTCTAGAATGTTGGATAAGAAGAAAAATGGAACAGCAAGAGCAAGTCATATTCTTGTTTCTTTTGAAGGGGCTAAAAATGCGAGTACACAAGTAACAAGATCTAAAGCAGAGGCAAAAAAAGAAGCTAACCGAATTTTAAGACTAGCTAAGGTAAATCCAGACACTTTTTATGAATTGGCTTTTGAATTTTCTGATGGACCTTCAAAGTCTAGTGGAGGTGACTTAGGATTTTTTCAGGAAGGTGGAATGGTTAAGCCTTTTAACGATTTTGTTTTTGCTGAAAGAATAGGGAGTATAGGATTGGTTGAAACTGATTTTGGGTTCCATGTAATTAAAGTTGTAGCTAAAGAAGATGTGGTATTATTAGCCTCAATAGCTCAAAAAAATATACCATCTGATGATACAAGTGACAGAGTATTTAATCTAGCAACTAAGTTTGAAATTAACTTGTCAAAAAAACTAAATTTAAATGATCTAGCAGCTGAAAACGACTACATTGTTAAGCCAGTTAATGGAATTAAAGTTTTAGACGATGTTTTGCCCGGTTTATTAAGCCAAAGGAGAGTAGTTCAATGGTTGTTTTCAAAAGAAATTAAACTAAATGATTACAAACGTTTTGACTTATCAAATGGAGGGTATATTATTGTTCAAGTGATGGATATAACTAATGACGGTCTATCGTCAGTTGCAAACGCCTCATTTAGAGCTCTTCCTAAAGTGCTTAATTCAAAAAAAGCAAATTTAATTATTAAGCAAAATGACAATAAACTTTCTTTAAAAGATTTAGCGTTGAATAATAATTTGGAAATTAAAAAAGCTTTAGCTCTTAATCAAAAAAATGCTACAATTAGTGGGTCAGGAAGAGAGCCTTTGCTAGTAGGTCACGCCTTTGGTTTAGATATTGATCAAATTTCTGATTTTATTATTGGAGAAAATGGCGTTTATAAAATTAAAGTTTTAAAAAAGAATATAGTTTCTAATAACGAAAATTATAAGTCAAACAAATCAAACTTTATAATTTCATATCAGAACCAATTGCTTAACGCATCTAGGCCCAATCTTAATAATTTAATTTATCAAGCGGTTAAGAAAAAAGCAGGTATAGAAGATAACCGTTCATTATACTATTAAAAATTAGTATTAATTACGTTAAAAAAATATTTTTTACTTCAATTAAGAAAAAAATAAAATAAATAAGAGATATTGAAAATTTCATTGCAACTCCAGCAATAAATCCTATTAAGGATCCAATGGAAGCTTTAATTGCTTTTCTGAATTTTAAGCCACCTAAAATTTCTGAAGATAGAGCGCCTATAAAGGGCCCTATGAGTATTCCAAATGGGCCAATTATAAAAAGACCTAATAGTAGTCCAATTGTAGCTCCTATCATTCCTTTATTAGTTCCTCCAAATTTTTTCAAACCAATAAGGGGGATTATGAGATCTAAAATGAATACGAATACAGCTATTATAAAACTTAATATTAGAAATGAATAATTTAATTCTACGTAAGAGGTGAAACTTATGGTTAATAAACCCAGCCAGCTTGTAATAGGACCAGGTATTATTGGAACAAAACTTCCTATAAGCCCTAGAAGACAGAAAATTAATCCTAAGATGATAAATAATTGGTCCATAATATTTTTGATTAACTAAAATATATAATCTACTTTTTTGTAATTTACACCATGATGAAAATAATAAAAATTTTTCTTTTAATATTTTTAATCTTTGGATGTAATAATAATACTAAAAGTTCAGATATTACAATTCCTTCAATTAAATGGTCTAAAAATGATGAGCCTCCTTCAATAAAGTTATGTGACGAACTTAATAATGATCTTGAGAGAGTAAGTTGCTTTAAAAATAAATTGATAACTCTAATTTCAGGTAATTTAAATTTTAGTAAAACAAGGGTTAATAAAGAACTTAACGATACTCTGTTCGTTTCAATCTTAATTGAAAAAAACGGAAAGATTTCTTTATTAAATATATCAGATAATTTTAATATTAAAATGGAAATTCCATTAATTGACACAATTATTAGTAACGCTATTAGTAGATTACCTTATATATTGCCTGCTACTAAAACGAATATAGGGGTACAAGTAAGTTCAAAATTTGAATTACCTTTAATTATAAAATCAGACTAATCCATTTAGCGTCGTGAATTCAAAAAACGAAAAAATAATTTTAGGTATAGATCCAGGAACCTCTATTATGGGATTTGGCCTGATAAAAGTTGTAAACAAAAAAATGAAATTTTTACAGTTAAATGAATTGGTACTCAAAAAATATGATGATCATTACTTAAGATTAAAACACATCTTTGAAAGAACTATAGAGTTAATTGATGAGTTTCATCCTGACGAAATCGCAATAGAGGCTCCATTTTTTGGTAAAAATGTTCAATCTATGCTTAAGCTAGGTCGAGCCCAAGGAGTAGCAATGGCGGCTGGTCTTTCTAGGGAAGTTTCTATTACTGAGTACTCACCAAAAAAAATTAAAATGGCCATAACGGGTAATGGAAATTCTTCTAAAGAACAAGTGGCTAAGATGTTACAAAGTCTACTAGGATTAAAAGAACTACCTAAAAATTTAGATTCAACAGATGGTTTAGCTGCTGCTGTATGTCATTTTTATAATTCAAATAATAAAATAATTCAGAGTAAATATAGTGGGTGGGATTCTTTTGTTAAAAACAATCCTAAAAGATTAAAATAACATATCATTGGCTGGAATTTATATTCATATACCATATTGTAAGCAAGCTTGTCATTATTGTAATTTTCATTTCTCAACTTCTTTTAAAAATAAAGAAAGTGTAATTGAATCTATGCTGAAAGAAATTCAAATTAAATCAATTGGTTATAATGAATTAATTGAAACTATATACTTTGGAGGCGGAACACCATCTTTTTTAGAAATATCAGAAATAAATAAATTAATTAAAACGGTTTTTAAAAATTTTAAAATTTCATTAAATCCAGAAATAACCTTAGAAGCTAATCCGGAAGATTTAAACAAATTGAAATTGAAAGAACTATCGGATAGTTTGGTAAATAGGCTTAGCATTGGTGTCCAATCTTTTATTGATAAAGATCTTAAGTTAATGAACAGGTCACATAGTTCTATAGACTCTAAAAAGTGCATAGAAAATGCTATAAAATATTTTGACAATATTTCTATTGATTTAATATATGGAATGCCTGATAGTGATTTAAAAAGCTGGGAATATAATTTAGATTTAGCATTAAGTTGGGATCTCAACCATATTTCAGCTTATGCATTAACTGTTGAGCCAAACACTGCTTTATATAAATATGTTACAAAAGAAATTATTAAACCGCTTGAAGAAGAACTAGTATTTGAACAATATAATTTTATGTTTAACAAAATGTCCAATAAACAATATGTAAACTATGAATTATCAAGCTTTGCTAAGCTAGGATATTTTTCAAAAAACAACACGGCTTATTGGTTAAGGAAAAAATACATAGGAATTGGGCCTTCCGCTCATAGCTTTGATGGAACTTCTAGAAGTTGGAATGTTTCTAATAATAGCTTATACATTAAGGCCATAAAAGAGAATCAAATGTTTTTAGAAAAAGAAAATCTATCTGAAATAGATCAGTATAATGAATATATTATGACTGGATTAAGAACAATTTGGGGGGTTTCTTTAAATTACTTAAAAGAAAATTTTGGTATTAACTACAGAAATCATTTTAAAAATAATTCACAAAAATTTATAAATTCAAATCATTTAATATTAAATGAAGGTATAGTAAAAACAACTATAAAAGGAAAGTTTTTGTCTGATGGAATTGCTGCAGAATTATTTTTGATTAATCATTAGATAGCTTGGCGAAATGATGATAAAATCTAGAAATTGTTTCAATACCTAACAGAAAATTAGAAACTCCATAGTGTTCATTTGGAGAGTGAATAGCATCACTATCTAATCCAAATCCCATTAAAATAGTTTTACTTTCTAATTCCTTTTCAAATAAAGCAATGATAGGAATACTCCCTCCATCTTTAGTTGGAATAGGCTTTAAACCAAACACGTCTTCATATGCATTACTTGCTGCTTTATATGCTACTGTATTAGTAGGAGCAACATAGGGTTGACCGCCATGATGTTCTATCACTTTAACGCTAACTGTATTTGGAGTAATATTTTTTATGTGTTTTGTAAAAAGTTTGTTAATCTCTTTCCAATTTTGACCAGGGACTAATCTCATAGAAATTTTAGCTGTTGCTTTACTTGGAAGAACAGTCTTAGCGCCCTTTTCAGTGTAGCCACCCAAAATTCCATTTACATCTAAAGCAGGTCTAACAGACTGCCTTTCAATGGTAGAGTAACCTAATTCGCCGTGTTCTGAATTAAGACCAATTGAATTTTTAAATTCATCAATATTAAATGGAATTGAAGCTATTTCTTTTCTTTCCGCTATTGATGGTTCAGTTACGTTATCGTAGAAACCTGGAATAGCAATTCTATTATTAGAATCATGAAGAGAAGCTATCATTTGAGACAAAATATTAATTGGATTTGCTACCGTTCCTCCATAATGGCCAGAATGCAAATCCCTGTCTGGTCCAGTCAATTCAATCTCCATGTACGAGATGCCTCTTAAACCTGTAGTAATTGAAGGGATAGTTTTGCTAATCATTCCTGTATCAGAAACTAAAATAATATCATTAGAAAGTTTTTCTTTATTATTTTTCACAAATAATTCAAGATTATCGCTACCAACTTCCTCTTCGCCTTCAATCATAAACTTAACATTACAAGGTAAGTTGCCATCCTCCAATAAAACTTCAAGTGCTTTAATGTGCATAAACATCTGTCCTTTGTCGTCGCAGGCGCCACGTGCAAAAATGGCACCCTCAGGATGAATTGCAGTTTTTTTTATGTAAGGTTGAAAGGGATCTTGATCCCATAGTTCTATGGGATCAACCGGTTGAACATCGTAATGACCATAGACTAGAATAGTAGGAAGATCTTGGTTTATAATTTTTTCACCATAAACAATAGGATGTCCTTCAGTTTCGCATATTTCACAATTATCTAAACCTAATTTTGTAATGTGTTTTTTAATTAAATCAGCAGTTAATTTTGTGTCGAAATCATGATCTGAATTGGCACTAATAGAAGGAATTCTTAATAATTCAAATAATTCGTTTAAAAAACGATTTTTATTTTTTTCGATATAATTTTTGAAATTTTTCAATTTATAATATTTTATGTAAATGTAATTAATTATACTTTTTTAACATAGTAAATTCAATAGTGATTTTTTATACAATCTTGCTTATATTTACTTCCCTTTTGCGGGTGTGGTGAAATTGGTAGACACGCTAGACTTAGGATCTAGTGCTTCGCGGCTTGGGGGTTCGAGTCCCTTCACCCGCACAAAAAAACCTTTACAAATGTAAAGGTTTTTTTATTTTAAAAATAAATTCAATTTTATTTTTTATAAGCTTTACAATTATTAGTATATTAATTAATCTTTAGCATGGTTATTGAATTGTAATAAATAATGTTTTAATTTAAGATTATGAAGAAAAAACTAGTTATTGTATTTGTTGGAATTTCATTATTTCTCATCAGTTGGAATTTAGGTGATGCAAAGTTTGATGATCCAAATAAAGATAAATTATTAATCGAGATTGTAAAATATGTTTTAGATAAAGGTCACTATCAATCTAAGGATGTAAATGATGAATTATCTGAAAAAATATTTAATTCATATTTAAATTTAATTGATTCGCAGAAAAAATATTTTTTGAATTCTGATATAAATGAATTCAAAAAATATAAGTTACAACTAGATGACCAATGGTTAAATTATGATTTAACTTTCTTTAACCTTACGTTTGAAAGACTTATTCAAAGAATGAATGAGGTGGAAAATTTTATTCCATCTTTGTTTGCAGAACCATTTAATTTTGAATTAAATGAAGATATAAATATTGATTTTAATAATATATCCTATCCAAAAAATGAGAGAGAAAGAGTTGATAGATGGAGAAAACAACTTAAGTATACAGCTTTAGATATATACGATATAAAAATTTTAGAACAAGAATTAGCTTTTAAAAATAACAAAAAATTAAAACTTAAATCTGATTCAGAGCTTTTGTATGAAGCTACCGAATTAGTTAAAAAGAACATTAATCAGGTATTTGATTTAACAAATGATTTAGAAAAAAAAGATTGGTTTTCAACTTATATAAATTCTTTTGTCACTCAGTTTGATCCTCACACATATTATTTTCAGCCTGAAGCTAAGGATCTATTTGATATGAATATTTCTGGTAAATTTGATGGAATTGGTGCCCGATTATCAAAAAAAGATGGTGGAATTGAGATTGTTGATATTATTTTAGGAGGCCCAGTTTGGAGAGATAAAAAAATTCAAATTGGTGATGAAATAATTAAGGTAGGGCAAGTAGATGAACCTCCGGTAGATGTAATTGGAATGAGGCTAGAAGATGCGATTAAGTTGATTAAAGGACCAAAAGGAACTGAAGTAAGATTAACTCTAAGGAAAAAATTAGATGGTGAAATTAAAATTGTTTCTATAATAAGAGATGAAGTTCTACTTGAAGAAACATATGCAAAATCTACTGTAATCAAGAAAGACAATAAAACTTTTGGATTAATAAGTTTACCTAAATTTTATGTTGATTTTAATAATTATAAAGAAAAAAATTGTGCAATTGATGTTAAAAATGAAATTTTAAAACTTAAAAAAGAAGGCATAGAAGGTTTAGTTCTTGATTTAAGAAATAATGGAGGAGGAGCTTTACAAGCAGTTGTAGAAATGACGGGTTTCTTTATTGAGAAAGGACCTATAGTTCAGGTTAAGTCAACGGGAAATAAAAAACAAATACTTTTTGACAAAGATCCTTCTGTCATTTGGGACGGACCTTTAGTTGTTTTAGTTAATCAAATGTCTGCTTCAGCATCTGAAATTTTAGCAGCTGCCCTTCAAGACTATGGTAGGGCTATAATTATTGGAAGTACTCAGAGTTTTGGAAAGGGAACAGTTCAAAATATAGTTGATTTAAATAGATTTTTATCAAATAGTCAATTTGATCTTGGAGCATTAAAAATTACAACTGATAAATTTTATAGAATTAACGGAGGTTCTGTTCAGATTGAAGGGGTAAAAAGTGATATTGTAATTCCTGACAGATATTCATTTTTAGGGATTGGAGAAAGTGATGAAAAAAACCCTTTAAAATGGGATCAAATAGATCCTGTATCTTATGATTTATGGAATGATTATTTTAATTTTAAAGACGTTATAATAGATGGTAATATTAGAATAAATGAAAGTGAATTAGTTTCTCTAATTAATGAAAACGCAAAGTGGATAGCTTCTAAAAGAGATTTAAAATCTTTTTCATTAAACTACGATTCATTCAAAAAAATGCAAACAATGGATAAAAATTATATTTCTAAGTTTGACAAAATAAAAGATTTCAAAAATGATTTAATATTCGATTTATTAATTGATGAAAAAATTCCAATAGATAAATCAAATGAATTATTAGAAAGACGAAAAAAATGGCATTCTAATTTACAATCAGATTTTTATTTAAATGAAAGTATAAATGTACTTTCAAATTTAAAATCAAAAAATATAGAAGTCAAAAAAATATTAGCTAAAATTGACTAATGTTAACCAAGAAATTTAGTCTTATTTATAAGTACCCTGGGCTATTTCTTTCTTCTTTTTTTATATTTTTTTGTTTTATAATTTCTATATTTTCATATTTTTTTATTCCTGATAATTCTGAATATTCAAATCAAATGCACTTGCCTATTCATTCTAAATCTCCAGGGTTTAGTGTGAATATTATCTCAATTCCAAATAATTCTGTTGATGATAAATTCCATTTGAGTCTTTTTTTTGGGAATAAATATCCAGATCAAGAAGTTTTAATTAAAGACTATAAACTCACTGATTATGGAATTGAATATGAGACTTATGAAAATAATTTTGAAAAACAATTTATTTCTTTCAATTTATTTCCTAGCGAATTAAGTGCAATTGAAATTGAAGATAAATATATTAATAAGAGAAGTTTTTTATTTGGAACTGACAGTTTTGGAAGAGATGTATTTGGAAGGGTAATGTTAGGCACTAGAGTTTCTTTGTTTATTGGTCTTATCGCTGTTTTCATTTCACTTCTAATAGGATTATCAGTGGGATTATTAAGTGGATATTATGGTGGTTTAATTGACAAGATATCCATGATGTTTATTAATATTTTTTGGTCAATACCTACATTGCTATTAGTGATAGCAATTTCACTTGCTTTAGGGAAAGGGTTTTGGCAAGTTTATGTGGCAGTAGGCTTGACTATGTGGGTAGAGGTTGCCAGAGTAGTTAGGGGACAGGTAATTTCTGAAAAGAACAAGGATTACATCATAGCTGCTAAAGTTTTAGGATTTTCAGATTTTAGAATTTGTTTTAATCATTTAATCCCAAACATTATAGGTCCAATTCTAATAATTTCTGCTGCTAATTTTGCATCTGCTATTTTAATTGAAAGTGGATTAAGTTTTTTAGGAATTGGCACTCAACCTCCAATGCCTAGTTGGGGATCAATGATAAAAGATAATTATCAATATATAATTTTAGGTAAAGCCTACTTAGCAATTATTCCTGGAATTGCAATTATGTTACTTGTTACTAGTTTTATGTTTTTGGGAAATAATTTAGGCGATTTATTTGGCAGAAAAAATTAGCTTACCATTTGCTGGTTCTTTGAGAATCTAGTTTTATGTAAATAGAAAACAAAAGAATAAATGCAAGTAAGTTAGAACCACCGTAGCTTATAAAAGGTAAAGGAATTCCTATAGTTGGCACCAATCCAAGTACCATCCCTATATTAATGAAAAAATGACTGAATAGTATAGTAACAGTTGAATATGCATATATTTTATTAAATAAATTTCTTTGTAGCTCTGCTCTTTTAGAGATTCTAATCATCAAATAAGAAAATAGTAATAGTACAATACTAGCCCCTAAAAAACCCCATTCTTCTCCAACAGTTGAGAATATATAATCTGTATGTTGTTCTGGAACAAAATCCCCTCTAGTTTGAGAACCTTTTAAGAATCCTTCGCCAGAAATTCCTCCTGAAGCGAATGCAATTATAGATTGATTAGTATTATAACCAATCCCTCTATCATCTTGCTTTAATCCCATTACTATATTGAATCTATCTCTGTGATGCTGTTCAAATATATTATTAAAAATTAAGTCAACTGAAAAAGTAAAAACAGAAAAAATAAAACTATATATCAGAATTTTTTTAATTAACCTATTATATGATCTCATAAAAAAAATCAATATAATAGAAAGAAATAAAATTGCTAATATTATTGTTTGTTTACTGAAAAGTATAGTCAGAAAAAACAATGTAATAAATCCAACAAATAGATTAAGGTATATTGAAGGAAGCCCTATTTTGTAAAAAACTATAAAAAAACTTAAAAATATTAAAGTTGTACCAGGATCGGGCTGAATTATAATTAATATTATAGGTATTAAAATAATTAAAAAAGAATAGAATTGAGTTTTAATTGTTTTAATATTTACGTTTATCTCGCTTAAAAATTTTGCTAAAGCTAGTGCGGTTATCGGCTTTGTAAATTCGCTTGGTTGAATTCCGAATCCAAAAGCTTGATACCAAGAAGTTGCTCCTGAAATGTTTTCCCCAAATAGAAACAGTCCTATTAATGACAGGATTGATAAAATGTATAAAACACTCGAAAACTTTTCAAAAAATTTAAATGGTAATGTTTGAATTAGAAAAAATATAATTATGGATATAAAAACAAATAAACATTGTTTTCCAAAGGGATATTTTAATGAAAATGCACTTTCAAGTAAGTCAGTATGAGTTGCTGAGTATATATTAATTAATCCCAATAAAACTAATAGACTTAATATTGCTAAACTAATCCAGTCTATTTTTTTTATATTTATTTCATTCATTTATTTTGAAATTAGATTTTAAATAAGGTTTTAGATATTCATTAATTAAATTTCCATTATAAATGTATTTCTCAAGATACTTTCTGTTAATTTTTTCATTTAAATACTTTTCCATCATAAGGCTTGCTATTGGTGCAGCCCATCTTGTTCCCCAGTAACCGTTCTCGATAAATACTGCAATAGCAATTTTAGGATTATCTTTTGGGGCAAACCCAATAAAAACAGAATGATCTGTTAATTGAAGACGCTTACCATTAATTTTGATGAAATTTTCTGAAGTACCAGTTTTACCTACTACTTTAATTCCTTTTATTTTCGCATTTTTTGCGGTACCCTTTTCAATTACATTATACATCCCTTCTATAACTTTTTCAAAATGAATTGAGTCGATTGTTGTGTATTTTTTTGTTTTGAACTTTTCGTTTATATCCTTATTACTAATTTTTTTTACTAAGTGAGGAGTTTTAAACCACCCTCTATTTGCAATTGCTGCGGAAAAATTTGCTAATTGCATTGGAGTTGTGAGTATTTCACCTTGACCAATTCCATTTGAAATAGTTGTAGCAGCCTTCCATCCACCACCCGGATACCATTTATCATAATATTTGGAATTTGGTATTAAACCAGGTCTTCCAATAGGATGATCGTAGCCTAAGAAATTTCCAAATCCAAAACTACTAACATGCTTTTTCCAATTGTCTAATCCTAATGAAGAGTTAGAAAACTTTTCAATGGATTGCTTGTATATATTTGCAAAATAGGTGTTACAAGAATTATAAATGGCTTTGTCTAAATTATTTATTGTTCCAATATTACAGTGACATTTCATGAACCTTCTACTTGAATAATAATGCCCTTGATTACAATATATAATGGTTTTATCATTTATTACGTTTTCTTGTAATGCAATTAATGCATTTACCAATTTAAATGTTGACCCTGGAGGGTATTGTCCTTGTAAGCCTCTGTCAAACAATGGTTTTCCGATTGTATCATTTTTTAAATTAATATAATTTTTTGATCTGTCTCTTCCTATTAACAAATTCGGGTCAAATGTAGGAGCGTTAACAAGTGCTAGAATTTCGCCTGAACTGGGTTCAATTGCGATTATACTACCATATTTATTTATCATTAAAGAGTCCCCATAAGTTTGTAAATTAAAATCTATCGTCAAATTGATGTCATTTGAAGGCTTATAGACTGTATCGTAAATCCCCTTTTTATAAGATCCCGTAATTCTGTTAAATTTATCTTTTTGATAGTAGATTACACCTTTTACACCCCTTAATTCTTTTTCATAAGCTTTTTCAATTCCTTGTCTGCCAATTAATTCACCTGATTCATAATAACTATTGTCAGTTATTTCGTAATCATTAACTTCACTTATGTATCCTAAAATATTTGAAGCGGAATTTAAAAGATAGTCTCTGTTTGATTTTCTTTGAATACTAAACCCTTTGTATTTCCATAATTTTTCCTGAATAATTGCGTAATCATGTTTCGAAATTTGAGATAAAAAAACTGAGGATTTGATATTTGAGAATTTTTTTGCTTTACTAACTTTAGTAATTAAAGTTTTTTTATCAATCTTCAATATTCTACAAAATTCAATAGTATCTATTTCTTTTAAATCTTTAGGCACGACCATTAAATCATAATAAGGCTCATTTTCAACTAGTAGTTTATTATTTCTGTCAAAAATATACCCTCTTTCAGGGTAATTGTAAACTCTTTGAACTGAGTTTTTATTTGAGAGCTGCACCTCATCATTATTTATTAACTGAATCCAGAACAATCTTAATATAAAAATTATAGTTGATGAAATAATTAATATTGGAAGTAATCTATTTCTCATTTGGAAGAAATAAATAAATAAAAGTAGAACAAAAAATAAATGACAATATTGAGGTATTGATTGTTTTTATGAAAATTAACGGCAGGTGATTTAATGAAAAAACTTCTAATGAAAACATAATGAGATGATGTAAAAAAATCATTATAAATAGATAAATAATTTTTTGATATATGGATGAATCTTTTAGGTAAGTTTTTATCAACTTTACACTTCTAGGATCAAAAAAATAACCAAAAACGATATTTAAAATGTATGGTCTTAAAAATGCTATTGATAAACATGCTGCAGCGTTTAATCCATAAGAGGTTGTGAATAGATCTAAAGTGATTCCAAAAGAAAAACTGGTTAATAGGAATATAATTCTGTTAACTTTAATTGGATAGATTAATATGAAAATCAAGCATATATATGGGTCATATGTACCAAATAAATCAAACTTACTAAAAATAAACCCCTGTATTAGAATTAATAAAATAAATCTTGCAATAATAGAAAAGTATGAATTATTCATTTACTTTTTCTTTTAATTGTTTGATTTCATTTTTGAAAAGACTAAATATTAGATATACATTTCTAATACTTGACATGTCATTGTGTGGTTTAACTTCAATTCTTAAGTAAGAATCTAATTTTGAATTTAAAACTACTTTTGAAATTACTCCTATTTTTATGTTTTCCGGGAAAATCGTAGACATTCCCCCAGAAACTATGCTGTCACCTACATTGATGTTAGCTGTTTTGGGAATATCTTTGAGTATAAGCAACTCTGTATTTAAACCTTCCCATTCTAAGCTTCCAAAATAATTAGATCTTTTTACTTTTGCATTAATTTTTGAATTTAAATTTAATATTGACATTATTGAGGAATAATTTTCTGAAACTTCATTTACAATTCCTATAATTCCATAAGGGCTTGTTACCCCCATTTCTTTTATAACTCCATCTTTACTCCCTTTATTTATTATTAAATAGTTTTTCAGAAATGAAACATTATTTGAAATGATTTTAGCATCAGTATAGATAAATTTTTTTCTTAATAAAATGCTATCTATATCTTTATAATTATTATTAAGCATTTCATTTTTTAAGTTGATATTTTCTTTAATTAAGTCAGTGTTGTAATCTTTTAACTTAAAGTACTCAATTATGGAAGAATGTTCTTGTAAGATATTAGTAACGAAATTATTCGATAAATTTATAAATTTATATTTCTGATAGTAATTGGAATCTATTATTAAATAAAGAGAAAAGAGCAACAGAATTAAGAAAACTAAAACATCTTTTTTTTTTAAGATGCTATCAATGATTCGTTGCATAATTATAAACTATTTCACTAAGACACTCTTATACCTTTCTATGTTTTTTAAAGCTATACCTGTACCCCTTACAACTGCCCTAAGCGGATCTTCAGCAATAAATACAGGCAAGTCTGTTTTTTTAGAAAGCCTTTTGTCTAAACCTCTAAGCATAGATCCTCCTCCTGCTAAATAAATACCAGTATTATAAATATCTGCAGCTAATTCAGGTGGAGTTTGTGAAAGAGTTTCCATCACTGAATCTTCTATTCTCACAATGGATTTATCCAAAGCTTTTGCAATTTGTCGATAAGATATTTGAATTTCTTTTGGTTTACCTGTTAACAGGTCTCTTCCCTGTACTGACATATCATCAGGTGGTGATTCAAGATCTTCAGATGCTGACCCTATTGTAATTTTTATTTTTTCACCAGTCCTTTCTCCAACAAATAAATTATGTTGAGTTCTCATATAATAAATGATATCCTCAGTAAAAACATCTCCAGCTACTTTAATAGACTTGTCGCAGACTATTCCAGCTAAAGCAATCACTGCAATCTCAGTAGTTCCCCCTCCTATGTCTACAATCATATTTCCTTTGGGCTGCATAATGTCTACGCCAATCCCTATTGCTGCAGCCATAGGCTCATGTATTAAATAAACCTCTCTACCATTAACTCTTTCTGCTGACTCTCTTACAGCTCTCATTTCAACTTCAGTAATTCCGGAAGGAATACATATCACCATTTTTAAAGATGGAGTAAAAAATCTTTTATTTAATGCAGGAATACTTTTAATAAGCAAACTAATCATCTGTTCAGACGCATTAAAATCAGCAATAACACCATCCTTTAGAGGTCTAACTGTTTTAATGTTTTCGTGAGTTTTACCCTGCATTAAGTTGGCGTCATGCCCAACAGCTATGATTTTATCAGTTCTTTTATCAATCGCTACAATTGAAGGACTATCCACTACAACTTTATCATTATGAATAATTAGAGTATTGGCTGTGCCAAGATCAATTGCTATAGATTCAGTCCAAAAGTCAAAAAATGCCATAATTCAATAGTATATTACAAGTTAATAAATTTAATGTTTAAAATGACGAATTCCAGTTAAAACCATTGATAAATTATTTTTATTACAATAGTCAATAGATAAGTCATCTTTAATTGATCCTCCAGGTTGAATTACAGATGAAATTCCTTGTTTTTGAGCTATTTCAACACAATCTGGAAAGGGGAAAAAGGCATCACTTGCCATTACGGATCCTTTTAAATCGAAGTTGAAATTAGCAGATTTTTCAATTGCTTGTTTTAATGCATCAACTCTAGATGTTTGTCCTGTTCCTGAGCTAATTAATTGTTTGTCTTTAACTAAAACTATAGTATTGGATTTTGTATGCTTACATATTTTGGAAGCAAAAGTTAAGTCTTGAATTTCTTTTTCACTTGGCTGTTTAATGGTACACGTTTTAAAATCAAATTCCGAATCAGTAACGTTGTCTTTTTCTTGGTATAAAACCCCATTCAAACATGTCCTTACAGAATCCTTGCTTAATTCAGCGCCTTTTTTTATTAAAATGATTCTGTTTTTTTTAGAGCTCAACAACTCTAAAGCTTGTTTATCATAACTAGGAGCAATTACAACCTCACAAAACAATTTATTAATTTCTTCTGCAGCTGGAAGGTCTATAGGTCTGTTAGAAATTAGCACTCCTCCAAATGCAGAAATAGGATCTCCTGCCAACGCATCTTTATATGCTTCTAAAACTGAATTTCTGGTTGATAAGCCACATGCGTTATTGTGTTTTAAGATTGCAAAAGTAGGCAAGTCTTCATTAAATTCATTCATTAAATTTACTGCGGCATCAATGTCTAAAAAATTATTATAAGACAATTCTTTTCCGTTTTTTTGAGTAAAAAAAGAATTAAAATCTCCATAGAAAATTCCTTTTTGATGTGGATTTTCACCATACCTTAAAGTTCGCCCGTTTAGAAAACTACTTTTATAAACAGCAGTTCCTGAATTAAAGTATTTAAATATTGCGGTATCGTAGTGTGATGAGACATTGAACGCTTTAGCCGCAAATTCTTTTCGAAAAGATTCATGAATTTTACCAGAATTTTTAATAAGTTCAGATAAAAAATATTCGTAATCATCCTTAGATGACACACAAACAACATCTTTAAAGTTTTTTGCAGCAGCTCTAATTAAAGAGATTCCTCCAATATCTATTTTTTCAATTACTTCTTCTTCATTTTTACCTGAAGCGACTGTTTTTTCAAACGGATAAAGATCAACGATCACTAAATCTATATTTGGGATGTCATATTTTTTAATATCAGATAAATCATTTTCATTTTCACTTCTATTTAGTATTCCTCCAAAAACCTTGGGATGTAGAGTTTTAACTCTTCCACCTAAAATAGAAGGGTAGTTTGTTATGTCTTCTACTTTAATAACAGGAATATTAAGTTTTTTTAAAAAATTTTCTGTACCGCCAGTTGAATAAATTTTAACCCCTAAAGAATTAAGTTTTTTTGCGATTGGTTCCAGTCCGTTTTTGTCAAAAACTGATATCAAAGCAGATTTTATTTGTAACATATTTAATGGAAATAAAAATGAAGTATAAAAGTAGTTTTTTTTAAAAAAATAAATTAGAAATATTTATTTATTTTAATAATTTTTCAGAAACTAACTCATTGATGGTAGTTAAAAAATCTAAATCAACTTTTAAAAATCTATTGGGATGGTTTGAGTCAATATCAATTTGACCAATATTTATGTTATTTAAAAAAATAGGGACAACTATTTCTGATTTTACATTTACACTGCACGAGAGATAATTAGACTCTTTAGAGACATCGTTAGCAATCATATATTTATTTGACTCTGCAGTTTGTCCGCAAATGCCTTTCCCAAATGGAATTTTAGTGTGTTCAGTAGGCAGTCCAGAAAACGCTTTTAATTCAAGCTGTTTATTGGAAGTGTCGTGGAAATAATACCCAACCCAATCATAGCCATGAATATTTTTTTTTAAATAATCACAAATCAGTTCTAGACTAGAATTAAGATCTAAGTCATTTATAATATTCTTAATTTTATTTAAATCAGATTTATACATAAAAAAAAACTGCCTTAATACTTATTAAGACAGTTCTTGTTATTAATTTTTTACATCATTCCCGGCATACCACCACCACCCATCGGAGGCATAGCTGCTTCTTTAATGTCGACTAATGCACATTCTGTTGTTAAAATCATTCCAGCAACTGAAGCTGCATTTTCTAGAGCTATTCTAGTAACTTTTTTCGGATCTATTATTCCTTGTTTCAATAAATCTACATAGGTTTCAGTTTTAGCATCGTACCCAAAATTACCTTTTCCTTCAAGAACTTTTGCAACGACTACAGATCCTTCGCCTCCTGCATTTTCAACAATTATTCTTAGAGGAGCTTCTATTGCTTTTGCTATAATTTGAATACCCGTAAGCTCATCTAAGTTATCGCTTGTTAGTTTTTCAAGTACTTTTATACATCTTAATAAAGCTACGCCACCTCCTGCAACAATTCCTTCTTCTACTGCAGCTCTTGTAGCGTGTAAAGCATCATCTACTCTGTCTTTTTTCTCTTTCATCTCAATCTCTGAAGCAGCTCCGACATATAAAACAGCAACTCCACCAGCTAATTTTGCTAACCTTTCTTGAAGTTTTTCTTTATCGTAATCAGATGTAGTAGTTTCTATTTGAGATTTAATTTGGTTAACTCTTGCTGCTATAGCTTCTTTATCTCCTGCTCCATTCACAAGAGTAGTGTTATCTTTGTCAATAGTAACTCTTTCAGCAGAACCCAACATCTCTAATGTAGTATTCTCTAAAGTAAACCCTCTTTCTTCTGAGATAACAGTTCCACCAGTTAAAATAGCAATATCTTCAAGCATTGCTTTTCTTCTATCCCCAAAACCCGGAGCTTTAACAGCTGCAATTTTTAAAGAGCCTCTTAATTTATTTACAACAAGAGTAGCTAATGCTTCTCCGTCTACATCTTCAGCAATTACAAGTAATGGTTTACCACTTTGCGCAACTGGTTCAAGTATAGGTAAAAGATCTTTCATTGCAGAAATTTTCTTATCATAAAGCAAAATATATGGAGATTCAAGATCTGATTCCATTTTTTCGGAATTAGTAACAAAATAAGGAGAAAGATATCCTCTGTCAAATTGCATTCCTTCAACTACATCTACATAAGTATCCGTTCCTTTTGCCTCCTCAACTGTAATTACACCTTCCTTGCCTACTTTATCAAATGCTTCTGTAATAAGAGAGCCAATAGTTTCATCGTTATTTGCTGAAATTGTAGCAATTTGTTTTATTTTATCAGATGAGTTACCAACAGTTTGTGAATTTTTGCCTAGTTCGGCAACTACAGCTTCTACAGCATTATCAATACCTCTTTTTAAATCCATAGGATTTGCGCCAGCTGTAACGTTTTTTAAACCTTCCTTTACAATTGCTTGCGCTAATATTGTAGCAGTGGTTGTACCATCACCAGCTAAATCATTAGTTTTAGAAGCTACTTCTTTAACCATTTGAGCTCCCATATTTTCAAGAGCATCTTCTAATTCTATTTCTTTAGCAACAGTAACACCATCTTTAGTGATTTGAGGTCCTCCAAAAGATTTACCTATAATAACATTTCTACCTTTTGGGCCTAATGTAACTTTAACAGCATTTGCTAAAGCATCTACACCTCTTTTAAGTCCTTCTCTAGCTTCTACGTCAAATTGAATTTTTTTTGCCATTTTATTTATATTTTTAAAAGTTTAAACAATTGCAAGAATATCACTTTCTCGCATTATTAAATAATCATTACCCTCTAACTTTAATTCAGTTCCTGAATATTTACCATATAAAACAGTATCACCAGTTTTAACTGTAACAGGGTTTTTTTTTGTCCCAGGACCTACTGCTACTACATTTCCCTTTTGTGGTTTTTCTTTAGCAGAATCAGGAATAATAATTCCAGAAGCAGTTTTTGTTTCAGCTTCTAAAGCCTTAACCAATACTCGATCAGCCAAAGGTTTAATATTTAATTTACTCATAATTTATGTTTTATTTTAAAATATAATTTACATCAATCGTGCCAAATTAAGTCTACTGACAGAATTGTAATATTCAAGTTTAAAAATGACAATATGACATTTATACTTTCTCCTAATTCTATTCTTTAATAGGAATTTCTAAAGGAATTTCTTCAGGCAAAGATTCTGGAATGCTTGATTCAATGTCATTAGGGTTTAAAAGTTTTGAATCAAAATTTTCAGAGTTTTTATTAATTGTAAGATTAGAGAGTAATATCAGCATTAATAAAATTCCAGCTAAAACCCACGTGCTTTTATCAAGAAAGTCAGTTGTTTTTTTTACCCCACCTAATTGTTGAGAATCGCCACCAAATGAAGAAGATAATCCTCCCCCCTTTGGATTTTGAACCATAATCACTAATATTAATAAAAAAGAAACTGAAATTATTAAGACTAAAAATATTGAAAAACTACTCATAACTATTATTTATTTTGTCAAACTATTTTTTATAGTTTTTATTTGGTCTGCAAATAAACTGATTTTTTTTGGATATTTCAAGCAAAGAATCTCATAAGCCTTAATAGCTTCATTATATTTTTCTTGTTTAAAATAAACTTTCGCTAGTGTTTCAGTCATATATTCTTTTTTGCGGATTTTAAAATCACTTGCTAAATCTTTGTTTGATTTTTTTCCATTTGCAGAAATTTTAGGATTTGTTTTTAAGAAATTACTAATCAGCGTGTTATTAGTATTTTCTGAAACTGATTTAGAAATACTTAACCAATCTATAAAAGAATTCTTTGTCTTTTCAGAAGATAATATCTTGACATTCTCAACTGATAAGTTGTTTTTTCTTATCTTCTTTTCTATTATATCATATAAAACACTTCTGTCGGTTGAGTAAATAGCACAGCTTTTTAATGCGTTGTTGAACTTCAAATGATCGTGTTTTTTAAGTCCTATTATTTCAATTATCCGTGCAATTTGAAAAAAAGGATACTGATTTATAATTTTTTTTACTGAAAGACTTTGCTCCAAAGTAATTTTTTTCGGATTTTTTAATAATTGTGAAAAGGTATTTTTATCTAATGCTACCATTTTGCTAAAGATGCGTTAAATATATCTTGTGTTATTCTCTCAAAAATTAAGTCATGAGCTTCAGATTTCACGTTTAGTAGCTGCACTTCTGCAGGATAATCATAGTAAAATGAAAATTTTCTTTCAAAATTATCTTCTTCTTTTTTAATATTAATGAATCTAACATTTACACCTAAACTTAATCTATTTTGAGACGCGGTTAATTCTGAAGTTGCAGTCATTGGGCTAACTCTATATTCTGAGATTTCGCCTTCATATATTAAATCTCCATCATTACTAACTAGTTGTAGATTGGTTTGATTTTGCAATATATTCTGAAGAGCCAAGGTAAAATCCCTGTCTATTCCAGGTTCATAAATTGATCCAATATTATTTCCGGCATCATTTTGAAAAAAATTCACTTGAAAAGTTTCTGTTCCCTCAGGAATTGAAGCTCCAGTGAATGAGTAACTTCCGCAGCCTAAAATCAGAAATGCAGTTAGAACATAAAATATCTTTATTTTAAAGTTCAATATCATGTTCTTTAATTTTTCTATAAAGTGTCCTTTCAGAAATGCCTAGTTCACTAGCTGCGGCTTTTCTTTTGCCGTTATTTCTTTCAAGCGCTTTGATTATTAATTCTAGTTCTTTGTCATGAATAGATAAAGTTTCTTCCTCTTTTATTTCTTCTGCAAAATCAAATTTACCTTTGGAAGACTTTGATACATTAAAAGTAGATTCTTTTTCTTTAATTTCTGCTAATTCATCGTCTTTATTGACATTTGAGTATTCACTATTCAGTTTTTCAAAAACATTAACTTCCTTCTTATCATAATTTACAGACCTGTCAGCATTGTTTAAATGACTAGTAATTTTTTTTAAATCATTTAAATCTTTCTTCATATCAAATAAAATTTTATAAAGTATTTCTCTTTCATTTGAAAAGTCACTCGCTGATTTTTTATTAATTATAGCTGGAAAATTTGAATTAAAATCAGGTAAATAAGTTTGAAGAAGAGACTTTGAAATATTTCTTTTCTCTTCAAGTACAGAAAGCTGTTCAGCTATATTTCTAAGTTGGCGAATATTTCCATTCCAACGATAAATATTCAATAATTCTTGAGCAGCTTCTTCTAATCGTATAGTAGGCATATTGTATTTTTTAGCAAAATCACTAGCGAACTTTCTAAACAATAGATGAATATCTTCTTTTCTTTCTCTAAGAGGAGGAATTTTAATTTCCACAGTACTTAATCTATAATATAGATCTTCTCTAAATTTCCCTTTTTTTATGGCATTATCCATATCTAAATTAGTAGCAGATACAATCCTAACATTAGTCTTTTGTACATCCGATGCCCCAACCTTAATAAACTCCCCATTTTCTAATACTCTTAATAGCCTTACTTGAGTGGTTAAAGGAAGTTCTCCAACTTCATCTAGAAAAATTGTACCACCATCTGCTACTTCAAAATATCCTTTTCTGGCACTGCTTGCTCCAGTAAAAGCTCCTTTTTCGTGACCAAATAATTCTGAATCAATAGTTCCTTCAGGAATAGCCCCACAATTTACCGCTATATATTTATTGTGTTTTCTGTTAGACAATTGATGAATTATTTTAGGGTAACTTTCTTTACCAACGCCGCTTTCTCCTATTATAAGTACAGAAATATCAGTAGGAGAAACTCTAATTGCTTTTTCAATCGATCTATTTAAAATAGGATCATTTCCTATTATTCCAAAACGTTGTTTAATATTTATTGCTGACGATTCCATATTTTATTTTATTGAGAAGCCAATAGCTTGGCCTATTAAGGTTGCAGAAGTACAACTATTAATTTCGACATTAACAAAATCTCCGATATTATAAAACTCTTTAGGAAATACTACAACTGTATTTTGCTCGTTTCTTCCACTCCAAAAAAGTTTAGATTTTTTTGACTCTTTTTCAATTAATACTTCTACAAATTTTCCAACATACTGATTTGTTCTAAAATCACTGTGTTTTCGTTGTAAATCAATTATCTCTTGAAGTCTAACTTTTTTTACTTCTTCAGCAACGTTATCATCAAATTTTTTCCCCGCATAAGTCCCAGGTCTTTCAGAGTATTTAAACATGTACCCAAAATCATATTTTACTTCATTCATCAAGTCTAACGTAAGCTTGTGATCATCTTCAGATTCATCAGGAAAGCCAGTTATCATATCGTGCGAAATTCCGCATTCAGGAATAATTGTTCTTATTTCTTTAATTAGTGTTAAATACTCCTTTCTTGTATGTTGCCTATTCATTGCCTGTAAAACTTTATCACTACCGGACTGAACAGGAAGATGAATATAATTGCAGATATTTTTATAACTAGACATTGTCTTAATAACACTTAGACTCATGTCTTGAGGATTAGATGTTGAAAACCGTATTCTTAGTTTTGGAAAAGACTCAGCAACTAATTTTAATAATTTTGAAAAATCTATTGAAGATTTTTTTCTTAAATCACTTATTTTATCAAAATCTTTCTTTAAGCCTCCTCCATACCATAAATAACTATCTACATTTTGACCTAATAAGGTGACCTCCTTGTAGTTTGAGTCAACTAACTGTTGAATTTCTTTTAAGATACTTTTAGGATCTCTACTTCTTTCTCTTCCTCTAGTAAAAGGGACGACGCAGAAAGTACACATATTATCACACCCTCTTGTTATTGAAACAAAAGCAGTTACTCCGTTTGAGGACAATCTAACGGGACTAACGTCTCCATAAGTTTCTTCTTTTGATAAAATGACATTTACTGCACTTCTGCCTTTATTTATTTCTTCAATTAAGTTGGGAAGATCTTTATAGGCATCTGGCCCGACAACTAGATCAACAATTTTTTCTTCATCTAAAAATTTATCTTTTAAACGTTCTGCCATGCATCCAAGGACACCAACTTTTAAATTTTTATTATGCCTTTTTAGTTTATTGAAACTTTCAAGTCTTTTTCGAACTGTAAGCTCAGCCTTTTCTCTAATAGAGCAAGTATTTAATAATATTAAATCCGCTTCTTTTAGGTTTTTAGTTAAAACATAACCTTGATTAGACACTATTGAGGTAACAACTTCGCTATCTGCAAAATTCATTTGACAGCCATAGCTTTCTATATAGAACTTCTTAAAAACTATCTGATCCTTATCGGTTTCTAATATCTCATTTTTAATCCCTAATCCAATGCTCATATATCTTTCTGTTAAAATATGATACAAATATAATTATAAAAAATAAATTATGACAATATGTCAGTAATGTTTTAATTATTAATTGTAGTATTTAAATAGTATTAAAAAATATAATATACTTTTGTGATCTCAAATCTTAAACAGATGTCCAAAAATTTAGTAATTGTTGAATCTCCTGCAAAAGCGAAAACTATTGAAAAATACTTGGGAAGTGACTTTAAAGTATCCTCAAGTTATGGTCATATTTCTGATTTACCATCAAAAGAATTGGGAGTAGATATTGAAAATGACTTTAAACCTAAATACATTATTTCTAAAGACAAAAAAGATGTAGTAAAGGATTTAAAGAAAAAAGCATTAGCGGCTGATTTTGTTTGGTTAGCTAGTGATGAAGATCGTGAAGGGGAGGCTATTGCATGGCACTTGTTTGAAAGTTTAAATCTTGAAAAAGCTAAAACAAAAAGGATAGTTTTCCGTGAAATTACAAAAAGTGCTATTTTAAAAGCTATTGAAAATCCTAGAGAAATTAACTATGATTTAGTAAATGCTCAACAAGCAAGAAGAGTTGTTGATAGACTTGTTGGTTTTGAAATTTCTCCAATTTTATGGAGAAAAGTTAAGGGTGGACTTTCTGCTGGAAGGGTTCAGTCTGTTGCTGTGAGACTTTTAGTTGATAGAGAAAATGAAATCAATGACTTTATTTCAAACTCTTCATTTAAAGTTTCTGCTAAATTCAGTAATGCAAATAATGTAGAGTTTATCGCACAGTATTCAGGAAGTTTTAATTCCCTAGAGGATGCCAATGCTTTTTTAGAAAAAAACATTAATTCTAAATTCAACATTTTATCAATTGACAAAAAACCTTTCAAAAAATCGGCTTCAGCTCCTTTCACTACTTCTACCTTACAGCAAGAAGCTTCAAGAAAACTAGGATTTAGTGTAAGTAGAACTATGTCTGCAGCTCAAAGATTATACGAATCAGGGAATATAACATACATGAGAACAGATAGTGTTAATTTATCTGATGATGCTTTAAAATCTGCCGAAGCTGTAATTTCAAAAAATTATGGAGATCAATATTCCAAAAGAAAAAAATATCAAAATAAAAACAAAGGAGCTCAAGAAGCACATGAGGCTATCAGACCAACTAATTTAGCTAACAAGGAAGTTAATATGGAGTCTGATCAATCTAAATTATATAAATTGATTTGGTTGAGAACTATTGCTTCTCAAATGAGTGATGCCACTCTTGAACGAACAACTTTTAAAATTGGGGCAAATAATTATAGTGATGAATTTATTACTAAAGGAGAGGTAATTAAATTTGATGGATTTTTAAAAGTATATATTGACGGAACTGATAATGAGGAAGATCAGAGTAGTGGTGGAATACTGCCTTCTCTAAATAAAGGAGAGGATTTAAGCAATTTAAAAATGATCGCTACAGAAAAATTTTCTCGTCCACCTTACAGGTATTCTGAAGCAGCACTTGTAAAAAAAATGGAAGAATTGGGGATAGGAAGACCATCAACATATGCGCCAACTATTACTACTATCCAAAATAGAAAATATGTTGTTAAAGGTTCTTTTGAAGGGATTGAAAGAGAGTATAAGGAGCTTGTGTTAGAAAGAGGTTCTGTAATTGCGAATAACGCAGTTGAAAATACTGGTTCAGATAAAGGAAAGTTGGTTCCAACTGAAGTTGGCATTGTTGTTACAGATTTTTTGGTGAAAAATTTTAAAGATATTTTGAACTATAATTTTACCGCTAGTGTAGAGCGAGATTTTGATAAAATTGCAAATGGAGATAAAAAATGGACAAAATTTTTAAAAGATTTCTATTCTTCATTTCATCCTGTAGTTGAAGATGTTCAGGAGAATGCTGCAAGAGAAACGGGAGAGAGAATATTAGGCGATGATCCATTAACAGGAAGAAAAGTTAGTGTCCGTTTAGGTAAATTTGGGCCAATGGCTCAAATTGGAACTGTTGATGAAGAAGAAAAACCAATTTTTGCAGGACTTTTGCCTGATCAAAAAATAAGTAAAATCACTTTAGAAGAAACATTAAATCTTTTTAAACTGCCATGTTATTTAGGGGATTTTGAAAATGAAAAAATTGAATCTAATTCTGGTAGATTTGGTCCATATGTAAAACATAATAATATTTTTGTCTCTTTACCTAAAGGATTAAGTCCTTTAGAAATTTCATTAGACAAAGCAATTGAGTTAATTTTAGAAAAAAGAAAAGCTGATGCTCCAATAAGTAATTATTATGGTTTTGACGTGGCTAAGGGTAAAGGTAGATTTGGTCCTTTTATAAAATGGAATGGATTATTTATTAATATTAATAAAAATTATGATTTTGATAATTTAAGCCATGAAGATTGTGCCAATTTAATTGAAGCTAAAAAGAAAAAAGAAGTGGAGAAACTCTTAAGATCATGGGATGATGAAGGGATTAGAATTGAAAAAGCTAGATGGGGGAGATTTAATGTGATTAAAGGTAAAGTTAAAGTCGAACTTCCTAAAGGAACAGATGTAGATAAGTATACTATTGATGATGTTAAAGCTTTATTTCAAAAAAAGAAAACAAAGAAAACGTCTTCTAAACCTAAAAAACAGAAATGATAACTGAGTATTTATTACCAGTTAATAAGGAAATAGTTAATTTCAAGAATGAATTACCTCAGTTAAGTATTGGAAAAAACATTTCTTTTTACAGTTCCAAGAATTTAAATTTAAACGAAGTAGATATCGCTATTATTGGTTTGAAGGAAACAATCATATCCAAAGAGAACAATAACGAATATTTAGAAGTTAACTCCTTCAGAAAGGAATTTTATTCCTTGTATTTAGGAGATTGGAAAATAAATATCATCGATTTAGGTGATGTGATTAATGGAGAAAGTAAATTTGACACCTATTATGCTGTTAGATCTATAAATGAAGTTCTTAAAAATAAAAATATATTATCATTTTTTATCGGAGGTTCTCAGGACATTACATTCCCAGTATATCAGTCTTATGCCTTTAGAGAGGAGTATGTAAATTTAACATCAATTGATAATAAATTTGATTTTGGGCAGATTACAGATGATTTTGATTCATCATCTTATATGTCTAAAATAATAATGGATGAAAAAAATAAGCTTAGTCATTATTGTAATATAGGTTTTCAAACATTTTTAAATTCTCAAGAAGAGCTGGATTTACTAGAAAAATTTCATTTTGAATCTTATAGGTTGGGAGAATTAAATCAAAAGATAGATTTAGTTGAGCCTTGCTTGAGATTTACTGATATCTTGTCAATTGATTTCAGAGCTATTAAATCTTCTGAATTGAATTTTGCACATAATTATCCCAATGGTTTTGAAGCTAATCAGATATGTTCAATTTTTAGGTATGCTGGAATCAGTAGCAGAATCTCTAGTGTAGGTGTTTTTGAGGTTTTTAAAAATGATATATCAAGCGCATTATTATCTCAAGCTATGTGGTGTTTCATTGATGGGTTTAGCTTAAGGATTATGGAGGATCCAAAATCTGAAAATTTTAAAGGAAAATTTTATCATGTTGACCTCAATAATCAGCAATTAAAATTTTATCATAGTGATTTAAGTCAAAAGTGGTGGTTTGAATTATTAAATGAAAGCAATAAAATTAATGATATAGCGTTAATTCCATGTAATTATGATGATTATTTGAATGCTTGTAATGGAGATATTTCAAATAAGTTATTGTTAAGTTTAAAAAGAAACTTTATATAATTAAATATAATGAGAATTATATCCATTTTCATTAAGCATATTTAAAAAAAAGTTATTTTTATGAGCTATAAGTTTAATAAAATAAATTAGTGAAGAAAATATTATTATTTTTTGTTATTTCTATCTTAATAACATCCTGTTTTAAACCTGATAGAGGAGAGCTTACTGGTACAAAGGCTAAAAATTTTTCCCCAAATAAACCCCCAGGGATGTCTTTGATTCCAAGTGGTTCATACTTAATGGGTATGTCTGATGATGACATGGCTCACTTACAAAATGCTCCAGTAAGTACAGTTTCAATTAAGGCATTTTATATGGATGAAACTGAAATAACAAATGGAGAATATAGACAGTTTGTTAACTGGGTTAGAGATTCTGTTGTAAGAGTCGCCCTTGCTGAAAGAGCTATTTTTGATTTAGGTGAAACACCTTCTCAAGAGGATTTAGATAAAGAAAATAGTATTAATAAATTTTTTCCAATTTATGAAGTTGTAGAAGATATTGTAGATGAAGAAAAAGGAGGTTATGAGCTTTATAAAGAAAATAATTTTATAGGAATTGATTTTTCTGATAAAAAAACCTATGTTTTAAATTATGATAATGATTTAATTTGGGAGAGAGACAATTATCCAGATTTAGCTTATGCTCAAGTTATGGAAGGGGAATTTGAGGAAGGTACTGGTTTCTTTTTGCCAAAAGAAGAATCTTATAATGGAGAAAGAACCTTTAACACAAAAAAAATAATATATAATTATACCTCGTTTGATGCTCAAGCTGCTATTAAATCTAAAAGTGAATCTAGAAAATTATTTTTTAAAGAAAAATCTATTGCAATTTACCCAGATACGACTGTGTGGATAAAAGATTTTTCATACAGCTATAACGAGCCGATGCATAATAATTATTTCTGGCATGATGCATATACAGATTATCCTGTGGTTGGAGTTTCATGGGAACAGGCTAAAGCTTTTGCTCATTGGAGAACAATGTATAAAAATCAATGGCAAAGAAAGAATGGTGAAAATGTTTATTTAAGATGGTTTAGAGGCTTGACTGTTTCAAAGGTTAAAAAATCAGTTCAAGGAGTGCCTTCATTTCGATTACCTAGTGAAGCTGAGTGGGAGTATGCTGCAAGAGGAGGAATTGAATCTGCAACTTACCCTTGGGGTGGTCCTTATACTACAGATTCTAAAGGATACTTTTTAGCAAATTTTAAACCAAACAGAGGGGATTATGCTTCAGACAATGCGTTATATACAGTTGAAGCTAATTCTTATTGGCCAAATGATTTTGGTCTTTACAACATGTCTGGAAACGTATCGGAATGGACTGAATCTTCATACGATAAGGGCTCTTATGATATTGCTTCTGGATTGAATCCTAAAATTTCAGATTCTACTAACTTAAGAAAAGTAATAAGAGGAGGATCATGGAAAGATGTTGCTTACTTTTTAAGAGTAAGTTCTAGGGATTATGAATATAAAGATGAAAAAAGATCTTATATAGGGTTTAGAACTGTTCAAGATTATTTGGGTGAAGATATTGGCTTGAATCAAAATTCTAAAAAAATTAAAAACAAATAAACGTTATGAAACCAATTAAACAAAAGAAATTTTTTATTTCAGATAATCTAATTGAACTTATGTTCGGCATGGGTGCATCTATTGTGATATTAGGTGCATTACTTAAAATAACTTATGCTGATTTTGGACCTATTACAGGTAATTTTATGCTAACAGTAGGACTTATTTCTGAAGCAATTATTTTTGCTATTGCTGGTTTAAAAGGATACTTTACAATTGATTCTGGTGAATTTGAAAAGCAAGATGATGTTGAAACTTATGACCTTACAAAATCCTTAGATAGTACTGTTAAAAAACTTTCGACTTTAAATGAAGAATTAAGCAAAGCAAGTAATTCTATTAGTACAATTCATGTTCCAGAAGGTTTAAATGAAGAATTATTAGAAATGAAAAATAAAGTAGCTCAACTTAATAAGAAATATACAGGCTTACTTAATGCTATGAATGATTAATAAATTATGTCAGCAAAACTAGATACAAGACAGAAAATGATAAACATGATGTACCTCGTGTTTATTGCTATGCTTGCTCTTCAAATTGATAAAGAGGTGCTAGCAACAATTGGAATTCTGGATAATGATTTAGAATCTTCAATTGTTGAATTAGAAAACTCTTCAAAATCAAGTTATTCTCAAATTAATTCTAACAAAGAAAGTTTAGATTATAAAATTGCTGCGAACAATTTAGTTAAAATTCAAAAATTATCTAATGATTATTATAATTTCCTTCAAGCAATAAAAGATTCTTTAATTAATGGTGATGAGAATAAATACATTAAAGAGGTTAATGTAAAAGGTGAAGACACTGTTATTTCGTTTGTGGATTATCAAAAAATGGATAAATCACAAACTCTAGATGACTATTTTTTTGATCGTGATTTAATAAACGAAAATGGTCAATTGTTTATTTCTAATTATAAAAATTACTCATCTACTTTTAATAATATTTTGGATTCTATTACATTTTTAGAAAATAGTAGTGAAAAAGAAAATAAAATATTATTTAATTTTGAATCTGTTAAAAAGGATTTAAAAAATAGGTTCAAATACCAGGATTTTGTGATAAACAGTCAAGGTATTAAGCAGCCATATTTAGAATATAATTTCAAAGGATTTCCAGTAATAGCATCTATTGCAAAATTTACTAAAATTCAAAGTGATATAAGATATATTGAGAACAAAGTTCTTAATGAAATTTTACAAGCTATTAAGGATAAGGGTATTAGTCTTGATACTTTTCAGACTTTACTGGAGACAACTAAGTCAGTGTACTATACTGGTGATGTGATTGATGCGGCTATTGTAATGGGAAAGAAAGACGAGGGTTACACTCCAGATGAAGTGAAATTATTTATTAATGGTATACCTTTAAGCAACGATGAGTTCTTTATTGAAAGTGGTAAAGTTATTCTTAAAAAAAGATTGACAATTCCTGGTAATTACAAACTAACTGGGACTATCTCTAAAAAAGATGCTAATACACAAGAGCTTAAATCAATTCCAGTTGATCAAAAAATTCTAGTTATTAGCGAACCAAATTCTGCTGTAGTTTCAGCTGAAAACATGAAGGTATTTTATAGAGGATTAAGAAACCCAACTTCTATTTCTATTCCTGGGGTAGCAGCTAATTCAATTAAACCATTTAGTAGTAATGGGAAATTTTTAAAAGTTAAAGAAGGATGGAGCGCAATACCATCTACAAACTCTAAAATAACAACTATGAAAATTAGTGTTATAGGTGAGTTAAATGGAATTGAAAGGAAATTTGATGGCGGTGAGTTTAGAATATTAGAGCCTCCACCCGCTGAAGGCTCTATTAAGGTTAATGAGAGATTTTATAAACCTACTGAAAACATTTCTAAGAGACACCTTTCAAATGGAATGATTACCGGAAATAAGCCAGTAGATTTTTTATATAATTTCACTATTAATGTTACTTCATTTGATATTAAAGTAGGGAATTCACCATCTAAAAAAGTTATTGGAAATTCACCTAGGTTCAATAAACAAGCCGAGGCGGATATTAAGACTCAGGGTAAGGGAACCGTTATCAGAATATCTAATATAAAAGCTAATGCTAAGGATGGAGATTTTATAAACCCAAATTATCTTGTTAAAAACTTTATTTTAATTTTAGAATGAAAAAACTAATAATCTTTTTAAGTGTTATTTTAATTACAGACTCGCGTGGCCAGTCTAATATTTTAAATGCTAATACGCCAGAAGAAATAGGAATTCAGAATTTTGATCAGGTTCAGTCTAATCAGGATTCGTTTTTTGAATATGATTTTATTGACGACAGAGATATTCTTTGGTCTAGAGTTGTTTATGAAAAAATTGATTTAAACGAAAGAATAAATTTTCCTTTATTGTATCCTGTTAACGATGAAACTTATAAAAATAATCGTAAATCATTATGGAGAGTGTTGAAAGAAAATATTATTAATAAAAACATTAATAAGCTTTACTTTAATAGAAATGATAATTTTAAAGACCCTATGACTTACAAGGATGTTATGGAAGTTGTTTCTTTTTCTGAAAAAATCAATGGAGTGATAACTGAGCCAGAAGTTCTTGAGTCAATTGATATAAGTGGATATAGAATTAAAGGCATGTGGTACTTTGATAAGAGACATGGTGAAATGCGCTATAGGCTACTGGGAATTATGCCAATTGGTAAAAATATTAAAGATGATAATGGTAAAAATAATACAGATTTATTTTGGATTTGGTACCCTAGCATTAGAGAGATTTTACATAAAGAACTAGTCTTTAATGATAAAAATAATGCTAATAGAATATCTTTTGATCAGCTTCTATCTACTAGGCGTTTTAGCTCATATATATATAAAGTTGATAATCTATACGGAGACAGGGCTATTAAAGAATATAAAAAACCTGGTCTAGAATCTATTATTGAGTCTCAAAGAATTAAAAAAGAAATTCGTGACTTTGAACAAGACATGTGGAATAGGTAACTTTTTTTATACTTTTAATTAATTGAAAGATATTACGATTCATATTATAGACAGGGATGGAAAAAAACATTCTTTAATAGCTCCTACAGATATGAATATGAATATTATGGAGCTTTGCAAGGCCAATGAATTACCTGTTGAAGGTGTTTGTGGAGGAATGGCAATGTGCGCTTCTTGTCAAGTTTACGTTGAATCAGAAGCATTAATTGAACAAAAAAATGCAGAAGAAGAAGCTATGCTTTCGGAAGCATTCCATATCAAAAGCAACTCTAGGTTAGGTTGCCAAATTCAAATTAATGAAGAATTAGATGGTTTTCAATTTGAGTTGGCTCCTGAATAAAACTTAAACTAAATTATGTTTTTTAATTAAATTTAAAGCAGACCCTTCTTTATACCACTCTATTTGCTGATCATTATATGTATGATTAGCCATTATTAAATTTTTAGATCCATCTGAATGAATTAATTCAATGCTAATTTGTTTCCCAGGACTAAATTTTTCGAAATCTATAAAATTAAATCTATCGTCTTCTTGTATTAGGTTATAATCATTTTCATTAACAAAGGTTACTCCAAGCATTCCCTGTTTTTTTAAATTGGTTTCATGAATTCTTGCAAAAGATTTAACTAGAACCACTTTTACTCCAAGGTGCCTAGGCTCCATTGCTGCATGCTCTCTTGATGAACCCTCTCCGTAATTATGATCTCCTACTACTACGGTATCTATATTATTTTCTTTATATATTCTCTGTAAATCAGGCACTCCTTGGTATTCTCCGTTTAATTGATTTTTTACAAAATTGGTTTTTTGGTTAAAAGCATTAACAGCACCAATCAAACAATTATTAGAAATGTTGTCTAGATGACCTCTGAATTTTAACCAAGGACCAGCCATAGAAATATGATCAGTTGTGCATTTACCTGATGCTTTAATGAGCAGTCTAGCATTAGTAATATTCTCTCCGTCCCACGGTTTGAAAGGTTCAAGTAATTGAAGTCTTTTAGAGTCTTTATTTACAATAATATCTATTTTTGATCCATCAGAAACTGGTTCTAAGTAACCGGCATCTTTAACTTCAAAACCTTTTGGAGGGAGCTCCCAACCGGTCGGTTCTTCAAGCATAACTTTTTCTCCTGAAGAATTAATCAAAGAATCAGTTAAGGGGTTGAAGTCTAACCTTCCTGCAATTGCTATAGCCGCAACCATTTCAGGGGATGCAACAAATGCATGAGTATTAGGATTTCCATCTGCTCTTTTTGCAAAGTTTCTGTTAAAAGAATGAACTATTGTATTTTTTTCTTTTAATTCAGCATCTTTTCTCGCCCATTGTCCAATACAGGGTCCACATGCATTTGTGAATATTTTTGCATTTAAACTTTCAAAAGTTGCTAAAAAACCATCTCTTTCAGCAGTGTATCTGACTTGTTCTGAACCTGGGTTTATTCCTAATTCAGCTTTAGTTTCCAAGCCTTTGTCGATAGCTTGTTGAGCAATTGATGCAGCTCTAGATAAATCTTCATAAGACGAGTTAGTACAAGACCCTATAAGCCCCCATTCAACCTTTAAAGGCCAATCATTTTTTTTAGACATTTCAGCCATCTCATTAACTGGAGTAGCTATATCTGGGGAAAATGGTCCATTAACATGAGGCATCAATTCAGATAAGTTTATCTCAATTACTTGATCAAAATATTTATCAGGATCTTCGTACACTTCTGGATCAGCTGTAAGATATTCTTTGACTTTGTTTGCAGCATCAGCAACATCATTTCTGTCGGTTGATCTTAGATACCTTTCCATTGACTCATCATAACCAAAAGTTGAGGTTGTTGCGCCAACTTCAGCACCCATATTACAGATGGTCCCTTTTCCAGTACAGGACATAGACTTAGCACCTGGCCCAAAGTATTCAATTATTGCTCCAGTTCCTCCTTTCACCGTTAATATTCCGGCAACTTTTAATATGACATCTTTTGGAGCTGTCCATCCTGATAACTTTCCGGTTAGTTTTACTCCAATTAATTTAGGAAACTTTAATTCCCAGGGCATTCCCGCCATTACATCTACAGCGTCTGCTCCTCCAACTCCAATTGCAAGCATACCAAGTCCACCAGCATTAACTGTATGGGAATCTGTACCTATCATCATTCCTCCAGGAAAAGCATAATTTTCTAAAACCACTTGATGGATAATTCCTGCTCCAGGTTTCCAAAATCCTATTCCATATTTATTTGAAACAGATTCTAAGAAATTAAAAACTTCGTTACTGTTGTTTAGTGCCGACTGAAGATCTTTGGTTGCCCCAAGTGATGCTTGTATTAAGTGATCACAATGCACAGTTGTTGGCACGGCTACTCTGCTTTTTCCTGCTTGCATAAATTGCAATAAAGCCATTTGAGCTGTAGCATCTTGACAGGCTATTCTGTCAGGTGCAAAGTCAACATAATCTTCTCCTTTTTTAAATGGAGAATCTAATTCAGAATTCCAAAGATGAGAATAAAGTATTTTTTCAGAGAGAGTTAAAGGCGTTTGTGTTATTTCTCTAGCTTTATCAACTTTATTTTTTATTTGCTGATATACTTGCTCAATCATTTTTATATTAAATGCCATATAATTTATTTTGTATTGTAAAAATAGTTTATATCATATGAATTTAAAAGAATTTATATTTTTTTATTTAGTTTCCGATATGATTAATAGGTTTTTTAAATTACCATTAGAATAGAACAAAGAATTAACATTGTAAAAGCAGGAACGTACTTAATAAAAGGATCATTTATATTTAAGTGAACGAAAACAGCTCCAACCATAAGACATTCTATAAAAAATACAGAGATATCTATTAAACTTGGAAACCATAAGCCTTAAATTTATCAGCCATATTTTGAGAGTCTCTTCCTTTGTATTTTGATTTGAATTTAAAATTTAACAACCAGACGTTAAAACCCTCTACGGCAATTGTATTTTGAATAAGAAGTTTTATGTTTTCTTTTGATTGTAATTTTTGCTTAAATTAACTGATTAAATTAAATGTATGGATCATGTTGGTAAATTACTATTAAGAGTAGTCTGTTCATTGTTGTTAATGACTCATGGTTTTCCTAAACTAGAAAAACTTTTTTATGAAAAAATTAGATTTTTCGATCTTCTATCTATAGGCGAAAGAAATTCGTTATTTCTCGCTGTTTTAGGAGAATTTGTTTTTCCTATATTTATCATAATAGGATATAAAACTAGGTTAGCATCTTTTTTTCCAGCATTCACCATGTTGATAGCTATTTTTGTAGTTCATTTTGAAGATTCTTTTGGTAAAAAAGAATTAGCAATTTTGTATTTATTATGCTTTGTTCTTGTAATGTTTTTTGGTCCTGGTAAATATTCTATAGATTATTATAAGAAAAAGTAGTTTAAGATCCTTGAGAATTCATTTTTTTCCTATATTCTGATGGCGTCATGTGAATTTGTTTTTTAAAAAGTCTATTAAAATGAGAGAAATTATTATAACCACATTGAAAGCAGATGTTCTTAATATCGATTTCGCTTTGAGCCAATAGTTTTATGGCATTGTTGATTCTATATTCGTTTAAAAAAGTTGTAAATGTTCTGTTTGTCGTTGATTTAAAGTATCTGCAAAATGATGGGGGTGTCATAAATACTAGATCAGAAACTTCATTTAATGAAACCTCTTCTTTATAGTTTAGCTTTATGTAATTGAAAACTTTTTTAATTCTTTCGTTTTCTTGTATATTTTCAGAATCAAAATTTTCTGAATTTAAAACAGTAACATCTTTGCTAATAGAAAGATCATTTAATATTTTTATTAAGGTTAATAGTTTTTGAATTGGCGTTTCGTATTGAAGTCCTAACATGCTAATTCCTATGGTTTTTTTTGTTTCACCTGAAAAAACAAGTCCTTTTTTTGATAATTCAAATAATTTATTAATGTTTTTGAATTCTAAAACTTTCTCAATTGAATCTCCTAAAAAATTTGAATTAAACTGAATGACAACTTCTTTTCTATCTATGTCAAAATATTCAGTAAATCCAGTATGTGGGACATTGGATCCTATCATTACTAAATCACCATCTTGAAAGTTTGATAAATGTAAGCCTACTTGTCTTTTTCCTTTACCATTATTTACATAAACTAATTCAATTTCTGGGTGATAGTGCCACTTCTTAAACTTATTGTTAAGATTTTTGTTGTTTATGTCAAATAATTGATAAGAAAACGAGGCGTTTTCTAACTGAATTGCCTCTAAATCAGCTTTTATTAATAATTTCTTGTTTTGAATCATTGAATACATGTTAATTTAACATAATTATTAAAAATAATATAATTAATGTTAATATAGTACAAGTATATGATAAAATACATAATATATTACTCTTTATATGTATTATTTTTGAATAAAATTTAATATATATATGAAAAACATTTTTTTATTCTTGTTGTTCTTTAATACATTTATCAATGCAAATTTTGATACTTTAAGAACTATACAAATAGTAGAATTAAATGAGCAAGTTATTGAAAGTATTAAGTCCAATGATTATAACTCAGTCAAAGAATTACTTTCAAATAGGTTTATATCTGCTAGCTTAATTGTTGATGGAAAGCCACTATTAGTTCATGCAGTTATTAACGATAAACCAGATATGGTAAACTTACTAATAAGATATGGAGCACAACCTTATACAGATTATTGTGATCAAGGATACAACGCGTTAGAATGGGCTATAAAATCAGAAAGTTATTACGCAAGAGCTGAGCTTATTGTAATAACAATTTTAAATTATTAAATAATTTGTAAGTTGATTTCATATATATTATAATAGTATTTTTTTAAAACCCTTAATAATTTGAGGGTTTTTTTATTTCAATCAAAATATTTTTAAATTTCAATAGTTCTCTCTACAACAATGATTTTTAAATTAATATTTCTTCTTCTTTTTTAATTGTTACAGAGGATGGATTCATTAGTATTTCAGACTGACTTACTGTTTTAGGCAATTCATAATCGAAAAAGTATTTCATTGTTTCTATTTTACTTTTATAAAAGATATTTGAATACTTGTTATTTTTAATATTTAATGATTCTTGCGAATTGATTGCTATTTCAAGCCAATTCCATCCTACAATAATAAGACTAAAGAACTCCATGAAAACACTTGCATCTGCAAGATATTTTTCAAAATCTCCTTTCAGTGCATGTGGCATCAATATTTTTAAAACCTTTTCTGACAACATAAGTTTTTGATTTAAAGAATCAGCATAGTTTTTTAGTTCAGGAAAATCATTTGCTTTTTTAACAGTTAATAATATTTCAGCTAATAAGAGCTTTAAACCTTCGCCGTTATTCATTGTTATTTTTCTTCCTAGTAAATCCTGAGACTGAATTCCTGTTGTACCTTCATAGATTGATGAAATTCTAATGTCTCTATAATACTGTTGAAGAATGAAATCAGAACAAAATCCATAACCGCCTAAAACCTGAAGTCCATTATTTACAGAATAAGCACCTGCTTCTGATGGATATGTTTTTACAACAGGAATAATCATTTCAAGTAATGTATTGTATTTTATTCTTTCTTCTTTTGATTTAGCTGTATTTTCTAAATCATAATATTTGGCTGCAAGTAAAACTAGACTCATAGATCCTTCTACTACTGCTTTTTGCAATAACAACATTCTTCTAACATCTGGGTGTTCAATGATTAAAGATTGGCTTTGTTCAATGTTCTTTTTACCATTATTAGTTAATTTTCTACCTTGAGGTCTTTCATTCGCATATTGTAATGATGCATAATAAGCTGCTGAAGCAATTGCAGAGGATGCACGACCAACGGCAATTCTAGCAGCGTTCATCATTAAAAACATATAATTCAAACCTTGGTTCTCTTCACCAACTAACCAACCTTGACAATCTTCTTTATCTCCAAAACTTAAATGAGTTGTACAGTATCCTTTTTGACCCATTTTTTGAAAATCAGCAACCGTTGTCACATCATTTGAGGATAGTGATCCGTCAGAGTTATTTCTATTTTTGGGAACAATAAATAAAGAAATTCCTTTTGTCCCTTTAGATGCCCCTTCTACTCTTGCTAAAACAAGATGAACAATATTTTCAGCATATTGATTATCACCACCTGAAATAAATATTTTTTGACCACTAATTTTATAACATCCATTTTGGCTTGGTATAGCTTTTGTTGCAATTTCAGATAATGAACTTCCTGATTGAGATTCAGTCAAACACATCGTTCCTCCCCATTTTCCTGAAAGCATGTTAGGAACAAATATTTCCAAAAGATCTTTACTAGCAAAGTGAATAATTAATTCTGCAGCTCCCTGGGTAAGACCTGCATAACCTGGTAGATGATTATTTGCAGCATCAAGAATATAAGTTGCTGCAGTGTGAACCATCAGTGGAATTTGCATTCCACCTATATCATAATCAAAAGGTGCAGAAATAAATCCAAGTTCACCTCCTTTTTTCATCATAGTTTCTACTTGCCTGTGAACAAACACTTTTCCATCTTTATGATAAGCCGGTCTTTCATCCATTTCTTTTATGAATGGAAAAAGTTCTCTGTCTGCAAAATCTTTTGTTGAGTCTAAAAACATATCTAAAGATTCTTTATCGTGGTCTACAAACCTTTCTCTATCAAGAAGATTTTCTAGTTTGTGAATGTCATAAAGCATATATTTTAGCGTATCAATATCAATGTATTTATCACTCATAATTTTATATAAAATTTGGTGGCGTAATTTACCAATAATAATTGTTAAGCAAAAATAATGAGTAACCATTTCTGATTACCCCTTAGTAGATAACTCAATTAAAATATCGAACGTTTATATATCCCACAGAGAGTTTATTAATACCTATAATTTGATTAAAATCATTGTCAAAATTCAGGTGTTTGAATTTTGATTCCCTATTCACAGACGAGAAAATTACTTTGAAACTTTCAGGGTTACTTTAGAAGAATTAAAGTTAAGTTCATCGATATGTCCTAATACTTGACGATCGTCGGAGATAAAATGCGCATGGAAAAAACTATCATGATGCGTAAAAACAGCCTTATGATGGCGAGAAAAGAAACCTATTAAAGATCCGCTAATACCATTCAACTCATATTGAGTTAATCCTTGGTGAGCTTCATCTGGCGATGACACTTGCTCACCCTCAGGTAAATTAACACT
>TARA_B110000503_G_scaffold74132_1_pt1 | contig 55284 bp, 55 predicted proteins | sample TARA_B110000503 | Tara Oceans TARA_B110000503 (sample SAMEA4397472) | marine metagenome | biome: Polar Biome; feature: [SRF] surface water layer (ENVO:00010504); material: water (ENVO:00002006), including particulate matter (ENVO:01000060) such as... | depth 5 m | reverse complement strand
AAGCCTACGATGGGAACGATGTTACAAGAATCATTACGCGCCCCAGTTACGAAGATAATTACGCCACTTTGCCGTGGGCTACTTCGAATTGGCATCAGTGCAAATATGGTGACCGCAATCGGAGCTTTTGCGACGATTTTGACCGCGCTGCTGACATTTCCAAATGGCAGGTTCTTTCTCGGGACCCTTTTAATTGTGCTCTTTGTTCTTTTTGATCTACTCGATGGCACCCTAGCCAGACTCTCAGAAAAAGGGTCTAGCTCTTGGGGCGCGCTCTTGGATTCAACTTTAGACCGCCTTACTGACGCAATAATGCTTGGCGCTGTTTTCTGGTATCTATCTTCGACGGACGATGCGCTGGCCCCCATCCCACTGTTAGCTGCAATTTTTGGTTTTCTTGTCTCTTATGTAAAAGCGCGTGCAGAATCTTTAGGAATTGCATGTGATGGCGGATTTGCTGAACGAACAGAGCGTATAATTATTCTTCTGCTCACTACAGGTTTTGCTGGCCTAGGAGTTCCTTACGTTATGACAATTGGCCTCTGGTTTTTGATGGCGGCAAGTGCATTTACAGTTCTGCAGAGATTAGCGATTGTCTATAAGAGTGCAGAGTAATGTCAATACTTATTTATTGGGGCTATAGCCTGGCCTGGAAAATTATTCGTTTATTACCGGAGAAGCGTGCATATGCTCTCGCTGATCGATTTGCCGATTATCTTTATGCGAAAAATGGCAGAGGCGTAACTCGATTGCGTTCAAACTATATGCAGATCAATAAGAGGATTGAAACAGTCGAACTTGAATTTATGACCAACCAAGGAGTGCGCTCTTATCTGCGCTACTGGTGTGACACATTTAGATTTCCCGGCTGGAGCAGAGAGCGGATACTTGAAACGACAGCTGTTACCAATGAGAATTTCTTGCGTGATCCAATCGCCGAAAAGCGCGGGTGCATCGTCGCATTGCCACATGCTGGAAATTGGGACCACGCCGGGGCTTATTTCTGCTCGAGTGGTATCCCACTAACTACAGTTGCCGAGCGTCTAAAGCCAGAGAAACTATTCCGAAAATTCCTTGAATACCGAACCAGAATGGGAATGGAAGTTTTAAGTCTGGATTCGCGCAGCATGGCTGTTCTCTCGCAGCGACTTCGCGCTGGAAAACTGGTTGCACTTGTGGCGGATCGAGATTTATCCAAAAGCGGAATACCGGTGAATTTTTTCGATGCAAAGGCGAGCATGCCAGCTGGGCCTGCGCTTCTGGCGATCTCGACGGGAGCAGATCTAATTACTGCCTACGTTAAATATACGAAGAGTGGTATCCATATTAAATTCGAAGAGTCGATAGCTGTACCAACCCATGGAACAACGGGCGAGAAGGCAGCGGCTATGACTCAGGTTATCGCCGATCGATTCGCAAAAAATATCGCAGCTGATCCGGTTGATTGGCATATGTTGCAGCGGATTTGGATTGATGGCGAGAATAAGAATGAGTAAATTGAAGATTGGAATTGTCTGCCCCTATGGCTGGGATACGCCAGGGGGAGTGCAGATACATATTAAGGAGTTGGCAGAGTGGTTGATTGAAAATGGCCACGTAGTTTCAGTCCTTGCACCAGTGACTTATGAGAGCGCCGATATAGAACCTTGGGTAGTTTCTGCAGGACGGCCGATTTCAATTCCTTATAACGGATCGGTTGCGAAGGTGATTTTCGGGCCAATTGCATCATCAAGGGTTAAGCAATGGATTTTGAAGGGTGAGTTTGATCTTCTGCATTTACATGAACCTGCAATCCCATCTTTATCACTGCTGGCTGGCTGGGCAGGTTTGGGCCCGATGGTTGCAACATTTCACGCTGCGGCTAATTCGCAGAAGGTGGCAAATGCAATCGGAACTATGTTGGATCCATTAATTGAGCAGATCACGGCAAAAATTGCCGTTAGTGAAATGGCAAGAGCAACGCTAAAAGATCGATACAACACTGAGGCAGTAGTGATACCAAATGGAATCAGTCTAGAGAAATTTTCTAAAATTGGCGCAAGGGTTGAATGGTCTCTGCCAAATACCATTGGATTTATTGGCAGATTTGATGAACCAAGAAAGGGCCTTAGTGTACTTCTAGAGGCGATTCCAGAGATTCTTACAAGTATCCCTGACCTGCGGTTATTGGTTGCGGGACCAGGTGATGCCGAAGAGTTTAGAGATCAGATCCCTGGACGCTATAAAGATCGGATAACTTTTTTGGGCAGACTCTCAGAATCTGAGAAGACGCAGTTTTTTAAATCAATCGCACTATATATTGCGCCGAATACGGGCGGTGAATCTTTTGGAATTATTCTGGCAGAGGCCATGGCATGTAAAACTCCGATTGTGGCAAGTGATCTACCGGCATTTTCAAGTCTTCTAGATGGTGGAGCCTCTGGCTCGCTCTTTAGAAACGAGGATACAAGCTCGCTAGCAAGAACTATTATTGAACTTCTGGGAGATGATGAAAGTCGTAAAAGATTTGCCTCAGCAGGTTATGGGAAGGCGAGCTCCTTCGACTGGGGTGTTGTAGGTCAATCAATTCTCTCGGTTTATGAGATGTCAGTTACTGGAAACTCTAAGGTTACTTTGGCCTCTGAGAATAGATTTTGGAATAGATTGCGCTCAAATGGCTAAGTATCTAATTGTTGCGGCTTTTGTGCTGGTGCTGGCGGGCTGGTATCTCTCGTATCTTGCTTCAAGGCTAGATGGTTTGCACCACAGAATTGAAACTTCTTGGGCGCACTTGGATGTGTTGTTGCAGAAGCGCGCGGGTATTTCACTTGAGATTGCGAACAGTTCCAAAATCGATGCGGCAACTAGTCTGGTCTTAATGGCAGCGGTTTATGAGGCCCGTGAGGCTAATATCGTTGAACGGAGTAATGTCGAGATTGCACTAGCGCAGAGCCTTAAGCTTCTACAAGATGATGAAGTTCTAACACCAAGTGGAATAGATTCGGATTTACTTAACTCGTTAACTACAATCAGCGAGAAGATTGGACTTGGAATTACGATTCACACCGAGGCTGTGCGAAGTGCGCAGAACTTGCGTAGTAAATTCTTTGTCAGATTCTTCCGATTAGCTGGACATGCTCCGCTACCAATGCGGTATTCATTTGAGGATGACATTCTATGAGGAAATTACTGGCAGCCATCTCGATTCTCATAGTCCTGAGCTCTTGCGCATCACCGACCAATCAATCTGCCTCCACACCAGAAAAAATAGTAGAGCGCAATGTTCTGACAAACCTACCTGGGGAAAATGGACCAGTCCTTGCAGTCAAGATTGATGACACAGAAGCAGCGCATCCTCAAGTGGGCCTAGATAGCGCTGATGTAATTTATATTGAGCAAGTAGAAGGCGGACTAACTCGGTTAGCTGCGGTTTTTACAGATCAGATTCCTAAAGTGATTGGTCCAGTTAGATCGGCTCGTATTAGTGATGTTGAAATCCTGGCGCAGTACGGCCGAGTTGGTTTCGCATATAGCGGCGCACAATCTAAATTGCGTCCGGCAATATCTACCGCAAATCTCGAAAACATCAGTGCTGAAATAAATCCACCATCAATTTACAAGAGTGATCCAACGCGCTATGCGCCAACAAATATGATGTTAGAGGCTCAGGCGCTACTTACAAAGAGTATTGATGTTGAGGGTCGCAAGATTGATAAGGTTAAATCGATTGGTTGGCAATTTGGAGCCATTGCCGAGAGTGCAAAGAAAGTAAAGACGGCAGAAGTTAAATGGCCAACGGCGCGTTATGGTGCGACTTGGTCTAAATCAGAGAAACGTTGGCTTCTTACATATAACTCAAAACCAAATCTTGATTCGAATGGCAGACAGCTAGGCGGGGCAAACTTTGTAATACAGAAAATCAGAATCACTGATTCGATCTACCGTGACAAGGTCGGCGGGGTAACCCCATATAGCAATACGGTTGGGAGTGGCAGCGGCTACCTTCTTCGGGGCGGCAAAGTCATCGAGATAAATTGGCAGCGGCCAAACGCCGAAGTGGGAACTATTTGGACTCTGGCCGATGGAACTGTGGCGAATTTCGCCGATGGTCAGGTCTGGATCGCACTAACCGATGGTGAACCTACCTTCACCTACCCTGAAGGTATATCGGATGCAGGCTCGGCAAAGTCAAAGTAGACTTTGAGCCTTGCCAACCACAGAGCAGAATTACTAACAGGAGTAGATGATGTCTAAGAGCAATGAGACCCAAGTCGGCAGTGCACGCGTTAAGCGCGGAATGGCTGAGATGCTCAAGGGTGGCGTCATTATGGATGTGGTCAATGTCGAGCAAGCAAAGATTGCAGAGGATGCTGGCGCAGTTGCTGTTATGGCACTCGAGCGGGTACCTGCAGATATCAGAGCTCAAGGTGGAGTCTCCCGGATGTCAGATCCAGATATGATTGAAAAAATTCAAGCAGCAGTATCAATTCCGGTAATGGCAAAGGTTCGTATTGGCCACTTTGTAGAGGCGCAGATCCTTCAGACCTTAAACGTTGATTACATCGACGAGTCAGAAGTTCTTACCCCAGCTGATTATGAACATCACATTGATAAGTGGAATTTCACGATTCCCTTTGTATGCGGTGCAACAAATCTAGGAGAAGCGCTCCGTCGAATAAGTGAAGGCGCAGCAATGATTCGCTCGAAGGGCGAGGCTGGTACCGGTGATGTTTCAAACGCAACAACTCACATGCGAAAAATCGGTGGCGAGATTCGAAGGCTATCCTCGTTGCGTGAAGAAGAGTTATATGTTGCCGCAAAAGAATTGCAAGCACCCTACGCTCTAGTAAAAGAGGTTGCTGAAACTGGCAAGCTACCAGTAGTTCTATTCACTGCGGGTGGTATTGCTACACCTGCTGATGCGGCGATGATGATGCAACTAGGTGCAGATGGCGTATTTATTGGTTCTGGAATCTTCAAATCAGGTGATGCTGCAAAGCGCGCTGCTGCCTGCGTTAAAGCAACAACATTTTATTCTGATTCTAAAGTTGTAGCTGAGGCATCGCGCGGTTTAGGTGAGGCAATGGTTGGAATCAATGTTGCAGATATCCCTGTTCCACATCGATTGGCAGAGCGAGGCTGGTAGATCTGGGCCAGATGAAAATCGGAGTTCTAGGACTACAAGGCGATTTTAGAGAACATATTGAAACTCTAAATAATTGTGGCGTGGATACGGTTTTAGTAAAGCGAGCATCTGATTTAGTTAATCTGAATGGTCTAGTTATTCCAGGTGGCGAGTCAACAACTATAAGTAAATTGGCAAAGACCTTTGAGCTCTTCGATCCAGTATCAAAAGCAATCGCAAATGGGCTACCGACTTATGGTTCGTGCGCCGGGATGATTCTGGTTGCAGATTCAATTTTGGATCCCGCTTCCGGACAAGAAACTTTCGGTGGCATCGATATGCAGGTCAGGCGAAATGCCTTTGGACGACAGAGCGAATCTTTTGAGGCAGATATCGATTTCAAGGCAATTAGCGGTGGGCCTATTCGTGGGGTTTTCATCCGCGCACCTTGGGTTGAGCGCTATGAAGAAGGGGTCGAAATCCTTGCAAGCGTAGAGGTTTCAGGTCAGATCCATCCAGTAGCCGTCAGGCAGGCCAAGGTCCTTGCAACCGCCTTCCATCCAGAGCTAACCGGGGATAAACGAGTACATCAATACTTCCTTGAAAATCTTTGTCGTAAATAATTCGAGATAAACTAGCAACCTTAGAGTTATCAAATAGGGGGTTCGACCGTGTCAGGCCATTCCAAGTGGGCAACGACGAAGCACAAGAAGGCTGTAATCGATTCCAGACGTGCTAAGAATTTTGCCAAATTGATCAAGGGAATTGAAGTAGCTGCTAGAAATGGTGGCGCAGATATTTCAGGTAATCCAACACTCTTTGATGCAATCGTAAAGGCGAAGAAGAGTTCGATGCCAGCAGACAATATTGATAGAGCGGTAAAACGCGGGGCCGGACTTGAGTCTGGTGGCGCTGACTGGCAGACAATTATGTATGAGGGTTATGGTCCAAATGGCGTTGCGCTATTGATTGAATGTCTATCAGATAACCGAAATCGCGCGGCATCTGAGGTAAGAGTTGCGGTCACGCGAAATGGTGGATCAATGGCAGATCCGGGTTCGGTCTCTTACATGTTTAATCGCAAAGGTGTAGTAATTGTTTCGAAAGTCGATGGCGTAACTGAGGATAAAGTACTTGAGCAAGTCCTTGAAGTCGGCGCCGAGGAAGTTAATGATTTAGGGGATTCCCTTGAAATTGTAAGTGAACCAAGTGATTTAGTTGCAGTCAGAACAGCGCTACAGAGCGCCGGAATTGAATATGAATCGGCAGACACCTCTTTTCTTCCATCCGTCTCTGTTCCATTAGATGCAGATGGCGCAGCCAAGGTCTTCGCACTTATCGATGCAATTGAAGAGCTAGATGACGTGCAAAATGTCTTCGGCAACTTCGATGTATCAGATGAGGTAATGGCTAGTCTCTAAGATGCGAGTACTTGGGGTCGATCCAGGATTAACAAGGTGCGGCCTAGGTATTGTGGATAAAAGCTCTACTCAGAAATTATCAATGGTTGGCGTTGGCGTAATTAAGACGCCATCTGATCTTGAACTCTCCAGGCGACTTTTGGAGTTGGAAACGCAATTGTTGATCTGGATTGATAAGTACAAACCTGATGTAATCGCAGTTGAGCGAGTATTCTCGCAATTAAACATTCGAACAGCGATGGCGACCGGTCAGGCCGCTGGTGTGGCCCTTCTGATTGCGGCACGAGCAGGTATTCCAGTAGCAATGCATACACCGACTGAGGTTAAAGCTGCAGTTACTGGCTCTGGGCGAGCAGATAAGAAGCAGGTTGCTCTGATGGTTGCCAAGCTCTTAGCGTTAAAAGAAATTCCAAAACCCGTAGATGCAACCGATGCTTTAGCACTTGCAATCTGCCATCATTGGCGGGGTTCGGGAAACGCGCGAATTGAAATTGCTGTCGCAAAGGAGAAGGCGCGCAGAATGAAAGTGATTAAAAAATGATCGCCTCAGTCTCAGGAGTTGTGAAGGCTATAACTCTTAATTCGGCTGTGATTGAGGTTGGGGGAGTCGGAATTTTGATTTCCCTACCAGCAAGATTTGCTGCCTCACTGGCTGTTGGCAAGCATGTGGATATTTTTACGACGTTGGTAGTTCGGGAGGATTCACTCACCCTCTTTGGGTTCGAGCGTAGCGCCGCCCGTGAATTCTTTGAACTGTTACAGACTGTCAGTGGAATCGGACCAAAGGTTGCGCAATCAGCTTTATCCATTTATGAGCCCGAAGAGCTAGCAGGTGCGATTGCTAGTGAGAACTCAGCTCTTCTAGAACGGATTCCTGGGCTCGGCAAAAAAGGCGCACAGAGGGCAGTTCTTGAATTAAAAGAGAAGGTGGCAAACCTAAAACTTTCAGCCAGATCAGAAGTCTCATCCGCAAGTAACTGGCGCAGTCAATTAGAGAGTGCGTTAATTGGGCTTGGTTTTACTGCTCGAGATGCAAATTTGGCCATCGAGGAGCTAGCAAATGATCTTGGAAGCAAAGTTGATGAGCTGGATATTGGCAAGCTATTGAAGCTTGCACTTCAAAATCAAGGGCGCAAGTAGCTATGGCAGATGAAGAGCGCATAGTTCATACTGGCTCGGATGAATTTGAGCGAACTCAAGAGCTTGCGCTACGTCCAAAAAACTTAAAGGAGTTTGTTGGGCAACGCCGCGTTGCAGATCAATTAGATCTATTGCTATCAGCGGCTCGCAATCGAAATACACCTGCAGATCATGTTCTACTTTCAGGACCACCAGGTCTAGGTAAAACGACGCTTGCAATGATTATTGCAGCAGAGATGAACGCTCCGATTCGAATTACGAGCGGACCAGCAATTCAGCACGCTGGTGATTTAGCTTCGATACTCTCCTCTTTAGTTGAGGGAGAGATTCTCTTCTTGGATGAGATACACCGGATGTCTAGACCGGCAGAGGAGCTCTTATATTTAGCGATGGAAGATTTTAGAGTTGATGTAATTGTCGGCAAGGGTGCGGGCGCAACAGCGATTCCGCTAGAGCTTCCACACTTCACATTGGTAGGAGCTACTACAAGAGCAGGACTTCTTCCAAGTCCATTGCGAGACCGATTTGGATTTACTGCGCAATTGGATTTCTATGACGATGCAGAGCTGTCGGTAATTGTTAAGCGAAGTGCAGGGCTGATGAATATTGAGATTGATGAGAAAGCGGTTAGCGAACTCGGAGCTAGATCCAGGGGCACCCCAAGAGTTGCTAATCGGCTATTGCGCCGGGTCCGTGATTTCGCTGAGGTTCACTCAAATGGGAAGGTAGGTATCAGTGAAGCAAAGTCTGCACTTGAAATGTATGAAGTCGACGCAATTGGCTTAGATCGTTTAGACCGCGCAGTCCTAGATACAATAGTTAAGAAATTTAGTGGTGGACCGGTCGGAATATCTACTCTTGCGATGGCTATCGGCGAGGAGGCCGAGACAATCGAATCTCTCGCTGAGCCCTTCTTGGTTCGAATGGGATTTATCTCGCGCTCTCCGCGAGGACGGGTTGCAACGGCAGCGGGATATGCCCATTTGGGCCTCCAGCCACCAAAAAGTGAGGCAAACCTCTCCTCAAATCCCAGCCCGAATCAGCTCGGGATTTTCGACACACCAGCCTTAGATGCCTAGACTTGCCTCCCATGTCTGCCATTAATAGCTCTCAAAATACAAAAGCTGCAAAGACTTCAGCAAAATATGTGAAGTCAATTGCAATCCTTGCCATCTCACTCATCGTCTTTAGCGCAGTTGCAGTGATACTCGGCGCTACAAAGATTAATCTTGGATTGGATCTTCGCGGTGGTACTAGTGTGACGCTAACTCCACGGCCAAGTGAAGGCGCAAAAGTTACAACTGAGGCAATTGATCAAGCCGTTGAAATAATTAGACAACGAGTTAACTCGCTCGGTGTTGCAGAGAGTGAAGTGTCAGCACAAGGTTCAGGCATAAATCGCCAAATTGTAATCTCGGTTCCAGGTCAGACTGGCGAGAAGATAGTTCAATTAGTAGGGCAGACCGCTGAACTTAGATTTAGACAAGTTTTAGTTGAGGGTGCTCCTACCGCAGCAGCAAATGACACAACAGCTGCCACGCTACCAACAGGGGTTACTCAAGAGTTAAGTGATAGCTACGCCGCTATTGACTGTACAGATATAAAGAATTTACAAGGTGGTTCAACAGAGTCACCAGATGTAGCAGTTGTCTCTTGTGATCGCACAGGTTCTGCTAAATATATTTTGGCTGCGGCGGAAGTTCTTGGTAGCGAAATTGCTAAGGCGAGCGCTGCGATAGATCAACAAGGCGCTGCTGGTTGGTATGTATTGATTGATTTTAACGGTGAAGGCACAAAGAAGTTTGGCGCACTAACTAATGCTGTGACTGGACTTAGCGCACCTCAGAATCAGGTAGCAATTGTTCTAGATGGATTAGTTGTATCTGCGCCGCGGATCAATGAAGCGATTAATGGTGGCAGCGCGCAAATTACCGGTGGTTTTAGTCAAGAGGATGCCTCTAACTTGGCAAATGTTTTAAAATATGGCGCACTACCTCTTGCCTTTGACCAAGGTGAAGTGTTGCAAGTTTCGCCAACTCTTGGATCAGATCAACTTCAAGCCGGACTATTGGCTGGACTTTTAGGTTTCCTATTGGTCTTTATTTACTCATTTATTTACTATAAAGCGCTTGGTATCGTAACGATCGCTTCGCTCTTGGTAGCAGCTGCGATTGCATATCTTTCATTCTTGCTTCTAGGAGAATGGATCGGATTTACGTTAACTCTTGCCGGGATCGCGGGCGCGATTGTGGCAGTGGGTATTACCGCCGACTCATTCGTTGTTTATTTTGAACGAATTCGAGATGAAGTTCGAGAAGGACGCTCGCTTCAGTCAGCAGTTGAGACTGGCTGGATAAAGGCTAGACACACAATTATTGTTGCCGATGCAGTCTCAATTATTGCAGCGGCGCTGCTCTATTTCTTCGCAGTTGGCGGCGTACGTGGTTTCGCATTCACATTAGGCCTAACAACTTTAATTGACCTCTTGGTCGTATTCGTCTTTACCCATCCACTCGTGTCACTACTTTCGAAGCGGAAGTTCTTTGCAAGTGGGCATGCGCTCTCTGGCTTCTCGGCTAAGAGTATTGGGCTCGATATCAAATCAGATGAATCAGCAACGGTGAAGGGTTAATCATGAAAACACTTTCAGGTATTGGCGGCCGACTTTATCGTGGCGAAACTTCAGTTGATTTCATTGGAAAGCGTCGCCGTTGGTATGCCTTCTCTGGTGTCTTAATCGCTATCTCAGCGATTGTTTTAGGCACCCAAGGGCTTAACCTAGGAATTGAATTTAAAGGCGGCTCGGAGTTCTCAATCTCAAAGCCAGGAGCTACTATCGAAGAAGGTCGCGCAGCTATCGCGGCAGCAGGGGTTCCAGGCGAGAGCGTCGTTCAGAAAGTTGGAACTGACCGTATTCGAATTCAAACTGGTGCCTTAGATTCTTTCGAAACAGTAAAGAACTCCTTAGCCCAGAGCTTTGGCGTTAATGTCGATGATATCGATACTCAGATTATTGGACCATCATGGGGTAAGGAGATTACAAAGAAATCCCTATATGGTCTCTTTGGCTTCTTGCTCGCTGTGATGCTTTTTCTAACTTTTGCCTTTGAGCGGAAGATGGCACTTGCTGCCATAATCGCAACAGTCCATGACGTATTTATAACTGTCGGAATTTACGCTCTTGTCGGCTTTGATGTAACACCAGCTACCGTTATTGGTTTCTTAACTATTCTCGGCTATTCACTCTATGACACAGTAGTTGTCTTCGATAAGGTCCGAGAGAATACAAAGTCGATTGCGAGCAGTGGGCGGGTTACATACTCATCAGCTGCAAATCTTGCTGTTAATCAGACCCTGGTTCGCTCTTTCAATACCTCAGTAATTGCGCTACTTCCAGTTGGCTCAATTCTATTTGTGGGCGCCGGTCTATTGGGTGCTGGAACTCTTAAGGATCTCTCACTTGCGCTATTCGTAGGTTTAGTAACCGGAACGTACTCTTCAATCTTTATTGCAACACCTATCTTGGCTCAGTTGCGTGAACGCGAGCCTGCGATGCGCGCCCTGACTAAGCGTGTTGCTCAACATGCTCCAGGAGCGGTGACAATTGAGGCTAAAAATAGTTTAGATATAGATGCCGGTTCTTCTACAAAGGAGAGCTGGGCTCGTGGCCCTCGCAATCAACCAAAGCGTAAAGGCCGTTAATCTTTTTTAGAATTAGTTAAGATAGAACCATGAATCCGGTTCTAGACGCACTGAGCAAGTCTCTACTTGCTCATTATCCAGATGCATCCCTGAACGAGCTTGAGCGGGCATATGAAGTTGCCGAGAAGGCTCATACTGGCCAACTTCGAAAATCAGGTGAGGCCTACATAACTCACCCGCTAGCCGTCTCAGAAATTCTTGCTGATATTGGGCTAGGGCTAGAGACAATAATTGCGGCGCTACTGCACGACACAATCGAGGATACAAAATATTCGATTGACTCTCTTAGGCAAGATTTTGGCAATGAGGTATGTGATTTAGTTGATGGTGTAACCAAGCTTGATAAATTGCAATACGGTCCTAATGCAGAGGCCGAGACGCTACGCAAGATGGTTATCGCGATGTCACGTGACATCAGAGTGCTCGTTATTAAATTAGCTGATCGACTACATAATGCGCGAACTTGGCAGTATGTTTCGCCGGAATCTGCTGCACGCAAAGCGCGCGAGACTCTCGATATTTATGCACCGCTAGCCAACCGACTAGGTATGAGCGCAATTAAGTGGGAGCTGGAAGATCTCTCTTTCAAAACTTTGGAACCTAAGAAGTATGAGGAGATCGAACGCCTAGTTCTTGAGCGAAATCCGGCACGTGAGAAGATGACCACTGAGGTTTTGGAGTTGGTTCAGAGCGATCTTTTAGCTGATGGAATAACAGCAAAGGTTATGGGACGTCAGAAGCATCTCTATAGCGTGTATCAGAAGATGGTAATTAGGGGTCGCGACTTTAATGAAATTTACGATTTAGTTGGCATTAGAGTATTGGTTGAAAATGTGCGGGATTGTTACGCAGTTCTAGGAGCAATCCACGCGCGATGGAGTCCAATTCCTGGAAGATTTAAGGATTATATTGCGATGCCAAAATTTAATTTGTATCAATCACTGCATACAACTGTGATTGGTCCGAATGGTCGCGCAGTTGAAATCCAGATTAGAACTTTAGATATGCATGCGCGCGCAGAGTATGGAATCGCAGCTCATTGGAAATACAAGTTGGCTGCCGTGGGAGAGAGTGCGACCCAGAAGCCTGAGATGATCTGGCTCAAGCAACTACATGAATGGCAGCAAGAGACTGAGGATGTAGGCGATTTCTTGGATACTTTGCGCTATGACCTTCGAACACCAGAAGTCTTTGTTTTTACTCCGAAGGGAAGCGTGATCGCTCTTCCATCTGGTTCAACACCTGTGGATTTTGCATACGCAGTACATACCGAGGTAGGGGATAAGTGCGTAGGTGCAAAGGTAAATGGCAAATTAGTTCCACTCGAATCGATTCTTACCAATGGCGATGTGATTGAAGTAGTTACTAATAAGAGTCCAAGCGCAGCCCCTAGTCGCGATTGGTTAAATTTTGTCTCCTCACCACGCGCCAGATCGAAAATTAAGGCGTGGTTCTCTAAGGAGCGAAAAGAGGAGGCGATTGAAGCGGGCCGCGAATCTATCGCCAGAGCGATGCGCAAAGCTGGACTGCCATTGCAGAAAATTTTCGCAGGTCAAGCCTTCCTTGAGCTCTCACACAATCTTCATTATCCGGATATTGAATCCATGTACGCTGCTGTCGGCAATGGCCACATCAGCGCCCAATTTGTAATTGAGAAGTTAGTGGCAAATACCGATTCACATGAGCCAGATACTGACGTAGAGAGTAGAACAACTCCAACAGTTCACGCCTTCGACTACATCAAACGAAGTAATTCTGGTGTAGAGGTTGAAGGAACAGAGGATGTTCTAATTAAATTGGCAAGGTGTTGTACTCCAGTGCCAGGAGATGAGATTGTTGGATTTATTACTCGTGGCAGCGGGGTCTCGGTGCATCGAACCGATTGCATCAATATCTCTGATCTTAAGTTGAATCAAGGCGATCGCATTGTTGGTGTGAGGTGGAATTTATCGGCTAAGACGCTCTTCCTTGTTAATATTCAAGTTGAAGCGCTAGATCGAGCGCGGCTACTCTCTGATGTAACTCGTACTCTCTCTGATCAGCATGTAAACATTTTGAACGCCTCTGTTAGCACCTCGAAAGATAGAACGGCAATCTCTCGATTCACCTTTGAGATGGCAGATGCATCGCATCTGGACTCGGTAATAGCTAGTGTCCGACAAGTAGAAGGCGTCTATGACGTCTATCGGATAATTAACAATTAGTTCTTGAAGTCCGCTAAACCTTTTTGAGCTTCAGTCAACCAGGCTTTTCTGGCCTCTGCAGCCTCGCGAGCAACCTTAGCTTTTGCGGAGTTGCCAGCTGCTTCTGACTTTGCTGCCTGCGCTTCGTAACCAGCAATAGCATCAATTAAGCCTTGTACTACATCGTTTGCACGAGCAATGGCTGTTGGGTCGGTACGGCGATTCTGCTCTTCGGTAAGTGTATGGATCTCATCTTCTACGCGAGATAGGCGAGTGTCTAGCGCTGCTCGCTTGCTGCGTTCAGTCATGCCGATCCGCTGCCATTGCTCCATTAGCGTACGGAAATTCTTCTTGGCAGTATTTAGATCTGTAATCGGAAGGAGCTCTTCAAATTTAACTATTAACTCTTCACGCTTGGCTAGATTGGCTGCCATTGTTACTTGGCGCTTATCTAAGTCGGTGTTCTTTGCAGCGAAGAATTGATCCTGTGCCTCTTTAAATTGCGCCCAGAGCTTTGCGTCAACACTTGGCTTCCCACGGCCCGTGGCCTTCCATGCATCCATTAACGTTTTAAACTTATTGGCTGTTGGTAACCATTCCTTTGAATTAGCCAAGCCTTGGGCTTGCTTAACAATCTCTTCTTTTGCAGTCGCGACTTCGCGCTGGACAGACTCTAACGCTGCGAAATGTGTACGTCTGCGCTTATCAAATTTGTTCCGTGAAGAGGAGAAGCGCTTCCATAATTCGCTATCGGTCGCTTTATCTAAACGAGGCGCAGCCTTCCACTCATCTAGAAGAACCTTTAAGCGCTCACTAGTAACCTTCCAGCTCTCAGATAGTGCAAGTGATTCAGCTTCTGTAACCAGCTTCTCTTTTGCAAGTAGCGCAGATGCCCGTTTCGCCTCGCGAACAGCAGATTCGATCTCCTTACGCTCTTGATATGCGGCGCGATGATTTTCAATTAGATCTGGAATCTGTTCGACCGACATAGCTAGAGTTGCGAGGTCACCGACGCCATTCAAATTTGCAACGCTCTGGCGAAGTTTAATAACAGCTTCTGCGGCATCGGATGGAACCATCGCACCACTCTTTATTCTTGCAGCAAGCAGGGCTACTTCCGAAGCTACGACCTCAAATTTGCGTACAAAATATGCAAGTGCCTCTTCCGGAATCTTTCCGGGATATGAACCGACAGCTTTTTCGCCTGAGGGAGTTAGAACATATACGGTGCCATCTTGATCTACGCGACCAAATTTTGAAGGATCTCCGATTAGCGCTGAAGCTGCGCTTACATTTGTATCAGCTTGTGTAACTGCTGCGGCCACTTCAGTTGGATTAATTTCCATGTTCATAATATTTGCTCTCGCTCTCGTTGCGCGTTGGCCTCACGGGGTTGTGGACCTTCGTTATGGCTAACCAACGGAAATTTCACGCCCGGCGGTTAGGAATGCTTGAGGGGTAAAGATACCCTTAACTGTTGTATCGGCAAAAGCACCCGTGTAAAGAGTGCAATTTCGATCTCCAAAAGGCCATTTTGGTCAGAATAATATAGCCAGGAGCCCTTATTTAGGTGGGAGAGAAGCTTTGATACTTGAGGTGATTGCGGCGCCATACTTTGCAACAAATTGCTGGATCTTCGCCCCGGCTGCAAATTCAGAGTGTTTCATTGTCGATCCGGGTATGGCCAATCCAAATTTGGTCTCCGAAATTCAATCAGTTTTAAAGAGATTCAATTTAAAGCCAATTGCTACCTTAATTACTCACGGACATTTGGACCACACATTTTCAGTCACGCCTTTTGCCAATCAATATGGCGTTCCCACCCTTATACATTCAAGTGATCGCAAATTGCTTACTGATCCTTATCGCGCGCTCTCTGTCGGCGGGGAGAGTCAACAAATTATGGCAGCTTTTGGCGTAACGAAATTTGAAGAGCCAGAGATTGTTCGAGAGATTGCAGATTTGGAGAAGTTCTCGCTTGCAGGTTTTGATTTGGAGATCAGTCATGCCCCTGGCCATACTCTCGGATCGGTAATGTTTATTGTTAATAACGAATTTTTAATCTCAGGCGATGTGCTCTTCGCAGGTTCAATTGGGCGAACAGATCTGCCTACCGGCTCAGCCAGCTCAATGCGAAATACCTTGAAATCCAAAATTTTGTCACTAAATGATGAATTAATTGTGCTACCTGGGCATGGTCCACAAACTACAATAGGAGGCGAGCGAAAGATTAACCCATATTTGCAGGAGAGCTTTCTGCAATCTAAACCAGGGCGAGGTGAGTAATGCGTGAGCTACAAGCCCCAAAGGGCGTGAGCGAGTATTTTCCACCGCGTGGTTCTTACTTTGAATTTGTTCGCGAAACTCTAATTGCTTGCGCTAAAGGCGCTGGTTATCAATTAATCGAACTTCCAGTATTCGAAGATACCGAATTATTTAAACGGGGAGTTGGCGAATCTACTGATGTAGTCTCAAAGGAGATGTACACCTTTGAAGATCGCGGTGGCAGATCGATAACTCTTAGGCCAGAAGGTACGGCAGGAGTTATGCGAAGTGTTATTGAACATAACTTAGATAAATTATCGCTTCCAGTTAAAGTTTGGTACTCCGGTGCCTTCTTCAGGGCAGAGCGCCCACAAGCTGGCCGTTATCGCCAGTTCTATCAAGTTGGTATTGAGGCTATTGGCGTCGATGATCCTGAAATCGATTTCGAGGTAATTTCTGTTGCAGATAGAGCATTTAAGAAGTTGGGGTTAAAGGCCTATCGACTAGATATTACATCTCTAGGTGACAGCGAGAGCCGAGCAAGACATCGGAAAGATTTAGTTGCCTATATCTCTAAGTTAGAGCTAGATGAGGCGAGTCAAGAACGCGCGAAGTTAAATCCGCTGCGACTCTTTGATGATAAGCGACCAGAGATTATTGCGGCGATGGCCGATGCTCCGGCTCTACTTGACTACCTCTCAGCTCAGAGCGCCGCTAATTTTTCGCGGGTGCAAGATTTGCTTAAGGCATCAGATATTGCCTTCACAATAAACCCTCGGATGGTTCGTGGCTTGGATTATTACACAGGAACTACTTTTGAGTTTGTTAGCGAGAAACTTGGCGCGCAATCTGGAATCGGTGGCGGTGGCCGATACGACGGTTTAATGGCAGAACTTGGCGGTAGTAACCTATCTGGAATCGGTTTTGGTATTGGGGTAGATCGCGTTCTCTTAGCCTGTGAAGCGGAAGGGCTCTTTGAAACGAGGATTTCGCTAGTGAACTTGGATCTTTTCTTAATCGCACTTGGATCTGACGAGAAGGCCTTAGCGGTCAAAATCTTAAATGAATTGCGCAACAAGGGAGTCAGCTGCGATATGGCTTATGGGGATCGTGCCTTAAAGGGTTCGATGAAATCAGCCGACAGAAGTGGAGCTAGATATAGCTTGGTAATTGGGCCTGACGAACTCGCGTCGGCAAAAGCAGGGCTAAAAGATATGAAAACAGGGGAGTCAAAAGAAGTTAGAATTGACACCTTAGATGAGCTAGCCACCTTGCTAACTACTAAATAATATATAAATATCGGAGTAAATTTAAATGATTAGAACGCATACTGCAGGCTCACTTCGTGCGAGCGATGTTGGATCGAAGGTAATTCTTGCTGGTTGGGTTGCGCGTCGCCGAGATCATGGTGGCGTGGCCTTCATCGATCTGCGAGATGCTTCAGGTGCAGCTCAGGTTGTAATCAATGATGAAGTTCTTGCGGGATCGCTACGCGCTGAATGGTGTGTACAAATCACTGGAACTGTCCGCATGCGTCCAGCTGGAAATGAAAATACAAATATTCCTACCGGAGAGATCGAAGTTCTCTGCCTAGAGCTTGAAGTTTTAAGTGAGGCAGCGGCGCTACCTTTCCCCGTTGATAGCGGAGATTTAAGCACTATCAGTGAAGAGGTACGACTCAAGTATCGCTATTTGGATCTTCGACGTGAAGGACCAGCTAAAAATTTGCGATTGCGATCCAAAGTTACCTCTGAAATCCGAAACGTTATGGATGAAGAGGATTTTCTCGAGATTGAGACCCCTTATTTAACTCGATCAACGCCTGAAGGAGCTCGTGATTTTCTGGTACCGGTGCGCCTTCAACCAGGTAGTTGGTATGCCCTCCCACAATCACCACAACTCTTTAAGCAACTGCTAATGGTTGCTGGCATTGAGCGTTACTACCAGATAGCTCGCTGCTTTCGTGATGAAGATTTCAGGGCCGATAGACAACCAGAATTCACGCAACTAGATATTGAGATGTCCTTTGTAGATCAAGAGGATGTATTGAAAGTTGCTGAAAAGATATTAGCGCGAGTATTTAAAAAAGTAGCCAATTACGAGATCGCCCTTCCAATTCCAAGGATGACATATTGGGAGGCGATGCGCAGATTTGGCTCTGATAAGCCGGATTTACGTTTCAAGGAAGAGTTAAGTGATTGTACGCAATATTTCTCTGCGACAACTTTCCGTGTCTTTCAGGCTGATTACGTTGGTGCAGTAGTAATGCCAGGTGGCGCAAATTCACCAAGGCGCGAGTTAGATGCTTGGCAGGATTGGGCGAAGGCGCGTGGGGCTAAAGGCCTTGCCTACATCTTGCTTGGTGAAGATGGTGTGCTTGGTGGCCCAGTTGCTAAGAATTTGAGTGAGAGTGAGCGCGCAGGTATCGCAGAGCAGGTAGGTGCCAAGAATGGTGATGCTATTTTCTTTGCAGCCGGAGATCAAATCTCATCGCTCAATCTTTTAGGCGCGGTACGTTTAGAAATTGGCAAGCGCTGCGATCTAATCGATGAAGCGGCCTGGAATTTCCTCTGGGTTGTTGATGCACCGATGTTTGAACAGATTGATAGTGCAGATAGCAATAGTGGTTGGACTGCGGTTCATCATCCTTTCACCGGACCTAAACCCGAATTTGCTGAGAGTTTTGATAAGGATCCAGCAAGCGCTCTTGCCTATGCCTATGACATTGTTCTAAATGGAAATGAGATTGGTGGCGGTTCGATTCGTATCCATGATCGTAAAATGCAGGCGCGGGTCTTTAACACTATTGGACTTTCAAAGGAAGAGGCCGAGAGCAAATTTGGCTTTCTACTAGAAGCGTTTAATTATGGACCACCACCCCACGGTGGAATTGCATTGGGATTAGATAGATTGTGCGCCTTGCTCGCAGGGGCTGACTCCATCCGCGAAGTTATTGCCTTTCCTAAAACGGCAAGTGGCGGCGATCCATTAACTGGAGCCCCCACACCCATTACAGAGCCACAGCGCAAAGAGGCCGGAGTCGATTTCAAAGCTGAAGTAAAGAATAAGGATTAATTCGGCACCAAAGTAGTAATTAACGCTAAGCGTGAAAGGTCAATCGGGTAGGCTCTGCATATGGGTCCAGGTGGAATCGCAACAATAATTGCAGCGTCATCGCTTCTCGTGATTGCTGTGGCTCTGGCCTACGCAGTAGTTAGGGTTGGTGGCTTGGTTGATGAAGCAAGAACTTCGATTCGAGATCTGACAATTGAGGTGACGCCCCTATTAGAGGAAGTCACAACGACAGTTGAATTAATAAATGGTCCACTACATAGTATTAATAAGGTAACCAAGACTGTAGAAGATTTGGGAACCAAGATCTCTGAATCAACGGAAAATTTCTTGGATAAGAATAAGATGGCGATGAATGCTGCAGGAGCAATTTTGGCGGTAACGCAGCTGAAGAAGAGTTCAGATTCCAAAAAAGCCGGAAAGGGTAAGAAGAAAAAAGCAGAGAGCTCGAGCCCTAAAGAGGCAAAATCTGAAGTGGAGTCTGAGTAGAAGCGTGAACTCTGCAGAGATCAAATCGCGTTGGTTAAACTTCTTTGAATCTGGAAATAGCCAAGGCCTAGCGCACACAGTAGTTCCTTCGGCCTCCCTAATCGCTGATGATCCAAACCTACTTTTAGTTAACGCTGGAATGGTGCCATTTAAACCATTTTTCCTGGGCGAGGTAAAACCACCATATGCGAGAGCAACTTCAGTTCAAAAATGTGTACGTACCCTTGATATAGATGAGGTTGGAAAAACAACACGTCACGCCTCGTTCTTTCAGATGTGTGGAAATTTCTCCTTTGGTGATTATTTCAAAGAGGGCGCAATCTCCATGGCCTGGGAGTTGTTGACTAAACCTGTAAGCGAGGGCGGCTATGGATTTCCAGAGAAGAAACTCTGGGTTACCGTTTTTCAGAACGATGATGAAGCTGCAGATATTTGGCATAAGAAAATCGGCGTTCCAACTGAGCGAATTCAACGGCGCGGAATGGAAGATAATTTCTGGTCCATGGGCGTACCTGGTCCTTGCGGTCCTTGCTCTGAAATTTATTACGACCGAGGGCCTGCATACGGGAAAGATGGCGGACCTATTGCAGATGAGGATCGCTACTTAGAAGTATGGAACTTAGTTTTCATGCAGAACATGCGCGGCGCAGGATCGGGCAAAGAGGATTATCCGATTTTAGGTGAGCTGCCAGCTAAGAGTATTGATACCGGTTTAGGTTTAGAGCGCATGGCAGCCCTTCTTCAAGGCGTTGAGAATATTTATGAAATTGATACAACTATGCAGATATTAAATACTGCATCCGAGTTAACGGGTGTTAAATATGGCTCTAATGCTAAGAGTGATATTGCGCTACGTGTTATAGCTGATCATGCCAGAACTTCGATGATGTTAATCGGAGACGGAGTCCTGCCAGGCAATGAGGGTAGGGGCTATGTACTACGCAGAATGATGCGCAGAACGATTCGAAATATGCGAATTCTTGGTGCAAATGATCCGACATCAAAAGAATTAGTTGCCTCAGCCATTGGAGCTATGGGCGCTCAATATCCAGAGCTAATCGAAAACCAAGAGCGCATCACCGCAGTTACGGTAAATGAAGAGGAGTCATTCCTAACAACGCTAAAGAGTGGAACTCAGATCTTCGATGTAGCAGCCGCAGGGGCTAAGAAGAGCCAGGCGATAAAATTAGATGGCGATACCGTGTTCAAGTTGCACGACACTTACGGCTTTCCCTTTGATTTAACTCTCGAGATGGCATCTGAACAAGGGCTGAAGGTAGATGAGGAGGGTTTCCGTCGTCTTATGCGGGAACAGAAAGATCGTGCAAAGGCTGATGCCAGATTAAAGAAATCGGGCCATACCGATTTGAGTGAATACCGAAAAATTTTAGTTGGTGCTGGCGCCACACAATTTACTGGTTACAGCGAGATGAGCAGTGAGGCAAAAGTTGTAGGAATACTTATCGATGGCAAATCTGTTTCAGAGGCCGATATAAATAGCGATGTCGAAATTGTTCTAGATCGCACACCGTTTTACGCGCAAGGCGGAGGGCAGCTACCAGATGGTGGTCTAATAACGCTAGCCAATGGCGCAGTTGTTGAAATTGATGATGTACAGATTCCGGTTCCCGGTTTATATATCCATCGGGGTCAGATCATCTCTGGAAGTGTTGACCTAAATAATTCAGCTCTAGCTGCAATTGATATTGAGCGACGCCTAGCTATTTCTAGAGCGCATACTGCAACTCATATGGTTCATAAGGCTTTCCGCGAAGTTTTGGGGGAGAGCGCAACACAGGCCGGTTCTGAGAATTCACCAGGAAGATTCAGATTTGATTTTCCATCGACCGGCGCTGTTCCTGAGAGCGCGCTGGAAGAGGTCGAGGGTCGCGTAAATAATTTGTTACTGGAAAATTTGGCTGTAACTGCGAAGGTAATGACACAACCAGAGGCTAAAGCAATGGGGGCCATGGCGCTCTTTGGTGAAAAATATGGTGATCAGGTGCGTGTAGTCAGTGTTGGTGAGTGGGCACACGAGCTCTGCGGCGGCACGCACGTTCAATCCTCTGGTGAGCTGGGAATAGTTAAATTACTCTCGGAGTCATCAATTGGAGCCGGTGTAAGACGGGTTGAAGCGTTGGTCGGTCGAGATGCTTTTGGCTTTCTGGCTAGAGAACATTTATTACTGAACTCATTAACGCAATTAGTAAAGGGCAGTCGAGTCGAAGAGTTACCAGCCAAGATTGCAGATTTGATTGAGAGATTGCGAAGCGTAGAGAAGGAGCTAGCAATATTTAAGATTGCGCAAATACTTGCCTCTGCTAGTTCTTTAGTTTCAAAGAGTGAGAAAATTTCTGGACTAGAGGTTATCAGCGCTGAATTAGAGCCAGATATTTCGGGAGATGACCTGCGAACTATCGCGCTGGATTTAAGAAATCGCGTAACGGGCGGGGTAATTGTGCTTGCTTCCAAAGGTGATGAACGCTCTACTTTAGTAGTGGCATGTTCGAATGAGGCAGTGGCCATTGGCATAAAAGCCGGTGCGCTCGTGAAAGCTGGTTCGCAAATTCTTGGCGGGGGTGGCGGTGGCAAGGATGATTTTGCGCAAGGTGGTGGGATAAACCATCAGGAGATAGCCAGTGCACTTAGTGCAATTAAAAAGCTGGTAGGACAAGCTGCAGGTAAATAGGTGAGAGCGGGAAGGCGAATCGCCTTTGATTATGGTGATGTACGAATTGGTGTCGCTATAAGCGATGCATCTGGGTTGCTAGCACTTCCCCTAGAGCATATTCAAAATAATTCAGATTCCTTATTTAATGAATGTGGCGCACTTTTGGCAGAGCATGAACCGATCTATATTGCAGTTGGTTTTCCACTTCATATGAGCGGAAAAACTAGCGCTAAGAGCTCTGCTGTAGAAGAATTTTGTTCGAAGCTATCGCGTATTGCAAGCGCTCCTATCTATCTGATTGATGAGCGAATGACGACCGTTAGCGCGGGGCGGCTATTGAAGGAAGCTGGGTTGAATAGCAGGCAAGCTAGAACAGAGATTGATTCGCAGGCCGCAGTTGCCATCCTAGATGCGGCGCTTAATCAAGAGCGAATCCAAGGGGAACCGATTATGAAGTATGCAGAATGAATATCAGAAATAGGTTATCTCTTGCAACGATAATTCTATTTATGGCAATTCTTGCAGTAAATAATCTGCTGCCGCAGAAGGATTACCCGGCCAATAAGAGCGGCCCTGAGATTAATTTTGTTGTGGAGAATGGTGAGTTTGGCAGTGCGATTGCTACAAAACTGGTTACCTCTGGTGTGATTAAAAGCGCAGATGTCTTTATCGAAGAGTTCATCTCAAATCCTAAGGCACAAGGGATAAGTGCTGGCGTCCATAGAATTGAGAGCAAGGTACCTGCAACGGTGGCTATTGAACAGTTATTGGATCCCAAGCGTCTGGTCAATCAAGTGATTATACGAGAGGGGACAAATCTAGGTGATGTAATTAAAGTACTTAAAAAGAGTGAGAATATTGATGCCGAGGAATTTTCAAGAGAGAGTCTGCAACTGGTCTCACCACTCTTCCCAGAGCTCTCGAAATCTTTAGAGGGGTCGCTATATCCAGCGCACTATTCTTTTGCTCCAGGCACTTCATTGATATCAGCGCTAGAGCAGATGGTAGCTAAAGCGAAATCAGTGGCTTCATTTACCGGATTAGACATTGGGTTTGAGGGTTACAACGCTTATGAAGTTCTAACTATTGCCTCTATGGTTCAAGTTGAGGGTGATCCGACTAATTTCGAGAAGGTCGCACGAGTTATTTACAATCGATTAAAGATTGGAATGCCATTGCAGCTGAATGCAACTGTCCAATATGCAAGCAATAAGAGAGGAGAGATTCTGGTTACAAACGAAGATACCAAGATCATCTCGCCATACAACACCTACAGAGTCGTTGGATTACCCCCAACCCCAATATCAAATCCAGGCTTGGCAGCTATCTCTGCATCCTTAAAACCTGCCAGCGGGAGTTGGATCTATTTCATTACAGTTGCTCCTGGAGATACCCGATTCACCAGTGACTTTGAAGAATTTTCAGGATGGAATATGGAGTTCAATAGAAATGTTGCAGCTGGAGTTTTTAAATGATTAAGGCCGCGGTACTTGGCTCACCAATTGCACATTCACTCTCACCAAAGATCCATCGCAGAGCTTATGAATTTTTGGGAATTGCCGGAAGTTATGATGCGATTGAAGTAGGAGAAGATGAGTTAGCGAATTTCTTTGAGGCAGAGCGCAGCCTTGAGTGGAGCGGCTTCTCATTAACTATGCCGCTTAAAGAGGCGGTAATAAAACTTAATTGTGAGGTGTCACAGATTGCAAAGCTCTGCAATTCTGGTAACACCTTGTATCGCCGAGAGTCACAATGGTCTGTGACATCTACTGATTATCTGGCATTTAGGAATCTAGTTAATCTAAAGGGTGGTGAGAAGGTGGCAGTTATTGGTGGCGGAGGCACAGCTAGAGCGGCGATAGGCGCTCTTAACGAGAAGGTCGCGACGGTCGACGTTTTCTTGCGCAATCCCAAAAGGCAGAGCGCACTTGTTGCTGCAGCACCCGACTTACAATTAAAGTTCTTAGAGATGTCTACTCAGTTAAGTGGTTATGACCTAATTATTCAGACTACTCCTGCTGGTGCAATAGATGAGCTACTTGTAACAGAGCTTGAGGTGACTGGAAAGTTACTTGAATGTTTATATATGCCATGGCCAACGAAATTTGCAGAGAGGTATTTAGATGCTCAGCTGGAAGTTATATCAGGGGGTCAACTCTTGGTAGAGCAGGCTATGTTTCAAGTTGAGCTCTTCGCTCATGTGAAAGTAGATTTTGAAGCTATGCGACCCCTACTACTTGCCGAAATTACGGAGTAATCGTTATCCACAGCTGAAATAGGTTGGAATAGATTTGGGTTAAGTTCAAGTAATGCAGACTTGGATATCACTTAGCACCTTCTTCTTTTTTGGAGTTCGAATATCCATAAGCGATCTGCTCCTTCGCAAAATTCGAAATGTTGATCTGGGCTACTTTGTATCCGCCTCCATTCTGGCGAATTTTGAGGAGCTTTCGAATTTCGAATATGAATCACTATTTTGTACGCTAATCACATGTATATCTCTTTACGCTTTTTCTGGTGGTCGAATTGGGGCTGGAGATTTGAAACTCCTTGCTGCGATGTCGATCTGGCGCCTTGATTTTCTAGATTGGCTCTACAGCTTCGGACTCTCTTGGATTCTGGGCGGTATTGTGGCGCTCGTTTTAATGCTGGCTAAGAGAGCTAATTCTGGCAGCATCGCCTTTGGACCAATGATATTTTTTGGATTTGCCATCGGCAGATAGCTAAATACTGCACAAGGATCGGAAGAATCTGAGAGAATGGGAGCTAGATGTCAGGATTTGATTAACTTCCATACAGAACTTAGGGGTATATAAATTGATTCGTTGGTTAACTGCTGGTGAATCCCATGGACCTGCTCTAAGCGCAATTTTAGAAGGAATGCCCGCACATATTGAAATTACTACTGAGATGATCGGCGCAGATTTAGCCAGACGTCGCCTCGGCTTTGGTAGAGGCGCTAGACAGAAATTTGAAGCAGATGAGTTATCGATTCTTGGCGGCGTCCGCCATGGCAAGAGTCAGGGTGGTCCGATCTCACTGCAGATAGCTAATTCTGAGTGGCCAAAATGGTCGAAGGTAATGGCCCCAGATATTATTGCCGCAGATGAGCTAGCTGAGCTAGCAAGAAATGCGCCGTTAACTAGACCTCGACCTGGACATGCTGATCTAGTTGGAATGCAGAAGTACGGATTCGATGACGCAAGAGCAATATTAGAGCGTGCTAGCGCAAGAGAGACTGCAGCAAGAGTTGCACTCGGGGCAGTTGCGCGAGCGTTCTTAAAGCAGAGCGTTGGTATCGAAATCATTAGCCATGTTCTCTCTATCGGTAGCGCATGCGCTCCATTGGATTACGCAATTCCAGAGGCAAGTGATCGTGAAAAAATCGATGGCGATCCGGTACGCGCTGCAGATAAAAAACTAAGCGATGCGATGGTCGCTGAAATAGAGAGCGCACATAAAGATGGTGACACCTTAGGTGGTGTTGTCGAAGTTCTTGCCTTCGGTCTTCCAGTTGGACTTGGATCTCACACTCATTGGGATCGCCGTCTTGATTCGAAATTAGCCGCCGCGCTAATGGGAATTCAAGCAATTAAAGGTGTTGAAGTTGGCGATGGTTTTGAATCAGCTCGCCGCAGAGGATCCAAGGCTCATGATGAGATTGAGAAGAATTCAGCCGGAAAAATTGTTCGGCGAACAGATCGCGCAGGTGGGACCGAGGGTGGCATGAGTAATGGCGAAGTTCTTCGGGTACGTGCTGCGATGAAACCAATCTCAACAGTTCCAAAGGCCCTCGATACTGTTGATGTTGCAACAGGTGAAGCGGCAAAGGCGATAAATCAGAGGTCAGATGTATGCGCAGTTCCTGCAGCTGGAATAGTGGCAGAAGCAATGGTTGCATTGGTGTTAGCTGATGTAGTTTTAGAGAAGTTTGGCGGCGATAGCGTTGCAGAGGTAAGGCGAAATTTCGAGAGTTTCATCGCCAATCTAGGGATCTCCTAAATGCCTAGAGTTGTACTGATCGGGCCACCAGGAGCGGGAAAATCTTCGGTGGGAAGAGCTATCGCACGAATCTTAGATTGCGATGTTCTGGATACTGATATCGAGATTGAGAAGCGCGCTGGTAAAAAAATTTCAGAGATTTTTACTGATGATGGTGAAGCTTCGTTTCGTGCCCTTGAAAAAATTGCCGTCTTGGATGCATTGGAAACTGCGACTGGTGTCCTAGCACTTGGCGGGGGATCAGTTTTAGATATTGATGTGGCGGATTCGCTTCGGAAGAGTAAAATTCCTGTTGCTTATTTACAGGTTTCGATTTCGCAGGCGGCACCTCGAGTTGGATTTAATAAAGAGCGGCCACTTCTGACTATCAATCCTAGGCAACAGTGGATGGCGCTGATGGAAGTTCGAAAACCAATTTATGAAGGACTTGCGACAATGCAGGTAAGTACAGATAATCGGAAACCAGCTGAGGTTGCACAAGAGATCGTAGATAAGCTTGCGAGTGTGTTATGAAATCTATACTTATAAAAGCTGAGCGCGAGTATGAGGTTGCCTTCGAGGCTCCTTGGCGGGACGCTATATTAAATGTAATTAATATTCACAACAAGGTTCTTATTGTAGTTTCAGAAAATTTAGCCGCGCTCATAGGGATCAACGAATTTAGCTCTGCCAAAGTGAAGGTTGTAACTACTCCAGATGGTGAAAGCAGTAAGTCTGAGGAATTTTTGATGCAGATGTGGCGCGAGTGCGCAGATTTTGGTCTCACAAGAAGTGATTGCATAGTTGCAATAGGTGGGGGAGCGACGACCGATGTCGGTGGCTTCGTGGCTGCAACCTGGCTCCGCGGTATCTCTTGGCATGCAATTCCAACATCTTTGGCAGGAATGGTTGATGCGGCTATCGGCGGGAAGACTGGTATCAATAGCAGCTCAGGAAAGAATTTAATAGGTGCCTTTCACTCACCTGATTCGGTGATAATCGATATTACTTTCCTGGAGTCACTTCCAGATCGCGACTTTCAAGCAGGCATGGCCGAGGTAATCAAATGTGGTTTTATAGCTGATCCAGAGATTCTCGAACTCGCAATGAATGCAAAATCTAATATTGCCCAATTGGTGCACCGAAGTGTGCAGGTGAAGGCTAAAGTAGTTAGTTCGGATTTCAAGGAGAGCAAATTGCGTGAAATTCTGAATTATGGACATACCTTGGGACATGCAGTGGAGAAGTTAGAGGATTACAAGTTACGCCATGGTGAGGCGATCTCAATCGGTCTGATGTTTGCTGCGCAGCTAAGTAGCGTTCGTGGTGAATTAGATGGTGAAACTGTTGCCAGACATAAAGAGCTATTAGAGATCTTTAACCTACCCACAAGTTATTCAAAGAGCGCCTTGCCTGCACTTATGGATTTAATGGCCAGCGATAAGAAGTCGCGGGGAGGTCAGCTACGTTTCATTGGCTTGAAGGGAGTAGGTCAGCCGATGTGGATTGAAGATGTAACTTCCCAGCAGATAGCCCAAGCCTATGAGAGGATTTCACAATGACATCTAAGGGTTCTAAGAAAATACTGGTACTTAATGGACCAAATCTCGGTCGGTTGGATCTTAGAGATTCAAAGATTTATGGCGATTTAGATTTTGCAGGGTTGGCCTCGCTAATCACACAGGCAGGTGCCGAGTTGGGGTTGGTTTGCGATATTAGACAGAGCGATAGCGAAGTTGAAATGATCTCTTGGCTCCACGAGGCTGCAGATAAGAATATTCCAGTAATAATCAACCCAGCAGCTTTCACGCACTACTCATATGCGATTCGTGATGCTGCCGATATGGTTGCAGCGCCGCTAATTGAAGTGCATCTCTCAAATCCAATGTCTCGCGAGGAGTTCCGACACACCTCAGTAATCTCAGGAGTGGCTAATGGAACTATTGCGGGTTTTGGCCCAGACTCATATCGTCTTGCGCTAATTGCAATTTCGCGCATGTAGTTCGGGTATTCTTCTCTTCTTGAGAGCAATAGATATAAGGGCGCGATAAAAGGCTTTAATTTAACTGGAAATGGGATTCGAATTATGGCAACTACAAATGATTTAAAGAACGGCATGACTTTAGATATTGATGGTCAGCTCTGGAACGTTGTTGAGTTTCAGCATGTGAAGCCTGGCAAAGGTCCAGCCTTCGTTAGAACTAAATTAAAATCCGTTATTACTGGAAAAGTTATAGATCGAACCTTCAACGCCGGAGTCAAGGTGGATGTAGCAGTTTTAGAGAAGCGAGATATGACCTTCCTCTATCGCGATGGTGATGATTTTGTTTTTATGGATCAGAAGACTTTCGATCAGATGAATATTTCTGAGCAAATTGTTGGAGATGCGGCAGATTACATGTTAGAAAATTGTGAAGCCAATGTTGCTATCCATGAAGGAAATCCGCTTTATATTGATCTTGCCGCTTCAGTCGAACTTACAGTTACCTATACAGAGCCAGGGTTACAGGGAGATCGCTCCTCTGGTGGTACGAAACCTGCAACTGTTGAAACCGGAATAACTATCCAAGTTCCACTTTTTATAAAGCAGGATGAGAAGGTCCTAGTTGATACCCGGACCGGGGCTTATTTAGGTCGCGCAAACTAGTGAGTGCTCGCCGAAAGGCGCGCAAACGGGCGCTGGATTTTCTATATGAGGGCGAGATGCGAGGAGCAGATGCGCTTGCGTTGCTGGCCTCAAGGCCAGCTAATGAACTTTCAGAAGGGCTTTATGTCACGGCGATACTCGAGGGAGTAGCAGCTAATAAAAGTAAGATTGATGAATTAATTATGACTTATGCGCAGGGTTGGGATATGGATCGAATGCCTGCCATCGATAGAAATATCCTACGTATTGCGCTCTTTGAGATACTTTTCTCAGCAGAAATTGATGATCAGATTGCCGCCTCTGAAGCAGTAGATATCGCAGGCGAGCTATCTACAGATGATTCCGCGAAGTATATAAATGGTGTATTGGGACGTGTGATTGTTCTAAAACCTTCTCTGGGGATCTAATTTCTAAGTTCTAGTAGCCAGAAGTAGTCGATTTTCAGCTAGCCATTCATAAGTAGTTGTCTCGGTGCGATTAAGTAGAAGTGCTAGCGTGGTTAAATCACTATTGCGAATCGAGAGAACTTCACCATTCCAATCTCGTCGCTTGGCACATAGAAGAGTTAGAAAATTCTGCAAAATTCCAATCTCTGTACTTGGAACTTTGAGTTGGAGAGTTCTTCGAATGTCTAGGGTAATTCGCCCATCGGGCTTTGAAATCAGCTCGGGAGCTAGACCCAGGAGTTGATCAAGGGGGACTTGGTAGAAATTTGCCAGGCTGATTGCTTTCTTGATCGAAAGAGCCCGATCGCAGCGTTCATATGAACCAACAACCACGGCTTTCCAAATTCCTTCAGACTGGATTTCTACTTCCCTAAGGGTCAGATTTTTTGATTTTCTGATCGATTTAATAGCTGCGGCTATATCTTCTATTGACCGTTCGGGGACATTTATCATGGGTGGAGATTAGAAGGGAGGGCTCCTTGATGGATTTGTCTGTCCACAGGTGGTATCTTTTGGCAGCCCGAGAGGCAAGAAAGTCCTTTAACGATCCGTCCTGAGAGGCGGCGAAGGAGATTTAAATGGCTATTGTTTTAGATGGCGACGATATAGGTCGCGCGCTTAAGCGCATTGCTCACGAAATTATTGAGCGAAATCATGGTTTATCAAATGTAGTACTCCTTGGAATACCTACTCGCGGGGCCTATCTCGCAGAGCGCATCGGAAGCTTTCTGACTCAAATTCAAGAGAGCGTTCCAGTCGGAACCCTAGATGCCACACTTCACAGGGATGATCTGAGGCTGCGACCACCGCGACCACTTCTCCCGACTTTAATACCTTCTAGTGGGATTGAAGGAAAAGATGTCGTGCTAGTAGATGATGTTCTCTACTCAGGGCGCACAATCAGGGCAGCCTTGGATGCAATAGGCGAGATTGGGCGGCCACGAAGCGTGCAGTTAGCTGTGCTTGTGGATCGGGGGCATAGAGAGCTCCCTATCCGAGCCGACTTTGTTGGCAAGAATATTCCTACTTCGGCATCTGAATCGGTGCGAGTTCACCTCGCGGAGTTAGATGGGAAAGACTGTGTTGAGATTGTGGGTGTCTCTTAAATGAAGAAGCATCTTCTCTCTATCGATGACTTAAACGCACAAGAGGTTATTGAAATTTTAGATACTGCCTTCCAATTAGCAAATATCTCTGATGGGGCAACAAAGAAATTGCCAACACTACGTGGTCGCACAGTCGTCAATTTATTCTTTGAAGATTCAACTAGAACTCGAATTTCTTTCGAGTCAGCTGCTAAGCGACTCTCAGCCGATGTAATTAACTTCAATGCTAAGGGATCTAGCGTAAGTAAGGGTGAATCCTTAAAAGATACAGCGCAGACTCTCCAAGCTATGGGCGCTGATGCAGTTGTCATAAGACATAACGCATCTGGAGCAGCTCAACGCCTGGCAGATTCTGGCTGGATAAGTGCATCGGTAATCAATGCTGGTGATGGCACCCACGAACATCCAACGCAAGCACTCCTTGATGCTTATACGATTCGAGAGAAGTTTCCAGAATTTAAGAGTGATTTTTCAGGCCTACACGTTGCAATTGTTGGCGATATCTTGCATTCGAGAGTGGCGCGCAGCAACGTTCTGCTACTAACTAAATTGGGAGCAAAGGTAACGCTGGTATCACCTCCCACCTTGATGCCGGTTGGTATCTCGGCTTGGCCTGTGGAGATTTCATATGATCTAGATGAGGTCATTGGCGCAGTCGATGTTCTGATGGTACTTCGCCTGCAATCTGAACGAATGGCAGCTTCATACTTTCCGACAGAGCGTGAGTACTCTCGCGGTTATGGATTAGATAAATTGCGTCTGGACTCTTTAAAGAAGAGCGCAATTGTGATGCATCCAGGGCCGATGATTAGAGGGCTAGAAATTTCAGCAGAGAGCGCTGATTCCCATAGATCAGTTGTATTAAATCAGGTTGCAAATGGAGTTCTTGTGCGAATGGCAGTTCTGTATCAGCTATTAGGAGGAGCAGCGCTAGGTGGAACCAGCGCACAGATAGATAAATCTGGAGATTCAAGAGAGGTGAGTGCATAAATGCAGATCACGATCAAAAGTGCGAGATTGCTTGATGGCCAGGTTGTGGACTTAGTACTTGAGAATGGTGTGATCTCTAATATTGGCAGTGACTTGAAATTCGGGAAAATCGTTGATGTCGGATCCAATTTATTAATACCCGGACTAGTTGATCTACATACCCATCTACGTGAGCCTGGTCGTGAAGATTCAGAGACAGTTGCAACCGGAAGTATGGCTGCAGCAAAGGGCGGATACACGGCGATTTCGGCGATGGCAAATACATCACCAGTTGCAGATACAGCCGGTGTAGTTGAACAGGTTTATCGTCTGGGCCAAGAGGCTGGGTTCTGCGATGTCTTCCCAATCGGCGCGGTTACGCAAGGGCTAAATGGAAAGAACCTTGCCGAACTTGGTGCGATGGCAAATTCCAGCGCCAAGGTACGAATTTTCAGCGACGATGGTAAGTGTGTCTCTGATGCGCTACTAATGCGCCGGGCACTCGAGTATGTAAAGACATTTAACGGAATTATTGCCCAGCATGCCCAAGAGCCTTCGCTAACTGTTGGTTCGCAGATGAACGAGGGCATAGTCTCGTCAAAACTAGGACTTACTGGCTGGCCCGCTGTTGCTGAGGAAGCGATTATAGCTCGCGACATCCTCTTAGCCGAACATGTGGGATCTAGGTTGCATATCTGCCATCTAACTACAGCAGGTGGCGTAGAACTCGTACGATTTGCAAAATCCCGCGGAATAAATGTAACTGCCGAAGTTACTCCACATCATCTATTACTAACGGATGAATCAGTTGCAAATTACGATCCGATATTTAAGGTAAATCCGCCGCTACGAACTAAGAGTGATGTCGCAGCGCTACGAGCGGGACTTGCTGATGGAACAATCGATATAGTTGGTACAGATCACGCTCCGCATCCACTTGAAGATAAAGATTGTGAGTGGCAGAGCGCAGCCTTTGGCATGGTGGGCCTTGAAACGGCGTTATCAGTCGTAGCTAAATCTATGATTGATACCAAGTTATTTGGTTGGAAGGAATTAGTTGATCGAATGTCAATCGCCCCGGCGCGAATAGCAGGTTATACAAATCATGGGCAGGAGATCAAGGTGGGCGCTGTTGCAAATCTTGCGATTATCGACACTGACGCTACTTGGAAGGTTGAACGCCATAGACTCTCCTCAAAGAGCAAGAACACGCCATTTGAAAATATTGAACTGCCCTCAAAGGTGGTACATACCTTCTTCAACGGTCGTCATATTTTGGATGGATCAGAGATTTTGAATGGAGCCGGCAATTGAGCAGAGCCTTTCTAGTTCTAGATGATGGAACTGTCTTTGAGGGCGAGAGCTGGGCTGCGGTCGGTGAAACATTTGGGGAAGCGGTATTTCAGACAGGAATGACCGGGTATCAAGAGACGTTAACTGATCCGAGTTATCATAAGCAGATTGTTATTATGACAGCTCCACATATTGGCAATACCGGTATGAATCCTGAGGATGAAGAATCTTCTAAGATCTGGGTGAGCGGTTTTGTAGTTCGAAATCCTTCGCCGGTCGTAAGCAATTGGCGGGCAACACGTAGCCTTGAGGATGATTTAATTGCACAGAATATTGTTGGTATTAAGGGAGTCGATACCAGAGCAATTACTAGACATCTGCGCAATTTGGGCTCGATGCGCGTTGGAATTTTTTCAGATACATTACTGAAACGTGATGAGATGGTTATAAAGGTTCGCAAATCACCGCAGATGTCTGGTGCTTTTCTCGCCGATGATGTTTCAACACAGAATCAATATGTTGTTCCTGCGATAGGAGAGCGCAAGTTCAAGGTAGTCGCTCTGGATATGGGAATTAAGGGCGCAACTCCTAGATCAATGTCACAGCGTGGAATTGAAGTACATGTAATCCCATCTCGCTCAACTATGAAGGATATTCTTGCGCTCAATCCAGATGGCATTTTTCTCTCAAATGGACCTGGTGATCCCGCCACTATGGTGGAGATGATTGCGCTGGTGCGTGAAATTCTCTCCGCAAAGATTCCACTCTTTGGGATCTGCTTCGGACACCAGATAATTGGTCGGGCACTTGGCTTTGATACTTTTAAATTACCCTTTGGACATCGAGGAATTAATCAACCAGTCAAGAATTTACGGAGTGGGGCAGTAGAGATAACGGCGCACAATCATGGATTCGCAGTAGCGGCTCCGGTTGAAGGTAATTTTAATACCATTTATGGTTCGGGATTTGTGAGTCATATCTGTCTAAATGATGGCGTAGTAGAGGGCCTTGAGTTATTGGAGACTCCAGTATTTAGCGTCCAGTATCACCCAGAGGCTGCTGCAGGGCCACATGATGCGAGTTATCTATTTGATCAATTTGTAAATCTCATGGAGAGATCACAGGTGAGCAATGCCTAAAGATCATTCGATAGAGAGCGTCTTAGTTATTGGAAGTGGTCCGATAGTTATCGGCCAGGCCTGTGAGTTTGATTATTCGGGAACTCAGGCCTGTCGAGTTCTGCGAGCCGAAGGCATCAGAGTAATTTTAATTAATTCAAACCCAGCCACGATTATGACCGATCCAGAATTTGCAGATGCCACTTATGTAGAGCCAATAACTCCTGAAATTATTGAGCAGATTATTTTAAAGGAGCGACCAACGGCAATTCTTGCGACTTTGGGCGGTCAGACCGCACTAAACGCTGCGATGCAGTTGTATGAGCGCGGTTCACTCGAGCGGCTAGGTGTTAGGTTAATTGGCGCAGATATTCCAGCTATTAAGCGAGGAGAAGATCGCAAAACCTTTAAGGAGATTGTCGCCAAGATCGGAGGATCTTCAGCGAAATCAATTATCTGTCACACGATGGATGAGTGCATAGCTGGCGCAGCCATACTCTCTTATCCGGTAGTAGTGCGGCCATCCTTCACTATGGGCGGGCTGGGATCTGGGATTGCGTATAACCAAAAAGAGCTTGAGTTGATAGCAGGTGCCGGACTTCGCCACAGCCCTACTACAGAAGTTCTTTTAGAGGAGTCGATTATTGGCTGGAAGGAATTTGAATTAGAAGTTATGCGCGATCACAAAGACAACGTAGTTATCGTGTGCAGTATTGAGAATATCGATCCGATGGGCGTGCACACTGGCGATTCAATCACAGTCGCGCCCGCTCTTACGTTAACTGATGTCGAGTATCAGAAGTTGCGCAATCTCTCGATTGAAATTATTCGTGAAGTAGGCGTGGCAACAGGTGGATGCAATATTCAATTTGCAGTCAATCCTGCAGATGGTCGAATAATCGTGATAGAGATGAACCCTAGAGTTTCAAGATCATCGGCACTTGCCTCGAAAGCAACGGGTTTTCCGATTGCAAAGATTGCGACAAAACTTGCTATTGGTTATACCTTAGATGAGATTCAAAATGATATTACGAAGTCAACACCAGCTTCCTTTGAACCAACGCTAGATTATGTCGTAGTAAAAGTTCCCCGCTTTGCCTTTGAAAAATTTCCAGAGGCTGATACTAAATTGACTACAACAATGAAGAGCGTTGGCGAGGCGATGGCAATCGGTCGTTCATTCCCGGAAGCTCTACAGAAAGCGCTGCGCTCAGTTGAGAAGAAGGGGAGTAGCTTTCATTGGAACACAGGTGGGGTAACAAAGGAGTATCTCCTCTCAGCTATGGCGATTCCAACTGAACATAGGTTGCAACAGATTCAGTTAGGACTTTTTATGGGAGCTAGCATCGAAGAAGTCTTTGAGGCAACTAAAGTTGATCCCTGGTTCTTGGCACAGATTATTGGAATAAATGAGATTGCACAGGAGATCCAATCGCATTTAGAGATACCAGATGAGCTGCTTCGCATCGCTAAGAGCAATGGTTTTTCCGATTTGCAGATTGCAGATTTGACCAACCAGAGCCCCGAGTCGATTGCAGCGTCTCGGTCAAGGATTAATCTTCATCCGGTCTATAAGACGGTCGACACCTGTGCGGCAGAATTTGAAGCTCACACTCCTTACTACTATTCAAGCTATGACTTAGAGAGTGAAGTTTTGAAACGCAATCGGCCTGCGGTTGTTATTCTGGGTAGTGGGCCAAATCGCATTGGGCAGGGAGTTGAATTTGATTATTCGTGTGTTCATGCGGCCTTCGCACTGAAGAGCGCTGGTTACGAGACGATTATGATTAATTGCAATCCTGAAACGGTATCAACCGATTACGACACTTCCGATCGTCTCTACTTTGAACCACTTACCCTGGAAGATGTCCTCGAAGTAATTCGTGCCGAAGAGGCAGCTGGTCCGATTGTTGGTGTTATCGCGCAACTTGGCGGACAGACCCCACTTGGGCTAGCTCGGGGGCTACAAGATGCGGGAATAAAGATTCTTGGAACTTCACCTGACGCTATTGACCTTGCGGAAGATCGTGGAAAATTTGGCGAAATACTGCGAGTTAACTCACTTGACGCTCCGGAATTTGGAATGGCAGATACCTTCGATGAGGCAGTAAAGATTGCCACTCGAATTTCTTATCCAGTTCTGGTTAGACCATCATTTGTACTAGGTGGCCGCGGAATGGAGATTGTCTACGATGATGACTCGCTAGCTGAGTTCATTCTTAAGGCAACTGAGATTACTCCCAACCATCCAGTGCTGATTGACAAATTTTTGGATGATGCAATCGAGATTGATGTAGATGCTCTCTACGATGGCGAAGAGCTATATCTGGCTGGTGTAATGGAGCACATTGAAGAGGCCGGTGTTCATTCTGGAGATTCAGCATGCGTACTTCCTAGCTTCTCGATTAGTACGAAGTTGCGCGATGAGATTCGAGTTGCAACAGAGAAGCTTGCTCGGGGAATCGGAGTTCGAGGCCTGATTAATATTCAATTCGCAGTTGCTAAAAACGCTAGCGCAGAAGAAAAGTTGTACGTTTTAGAGGCAAATCCGCGCGCATCTAGAACTGTGCCATTTGTAAGTAAAGCAACCGGAAATCCACTCGCTAAGTGTGCAGCACTGATTTCAACTGGGGTAGCTATCTCGGAGTTACGTCAGAGCGGGTTACTTCCAAAAATCGGAGATGGTGTAGCCAAGGGAATATCGGTTAAAGAGGCAGTACTTCCATGGAATCGCTTCCGAAGATTGGATGGAACTGGAGTTGATTCAGTTCTTGGGCCAGAGATGAGATCTACTGGAGAAGTTATGGGCATTGCAAATACTTTCGGTGAAGCCTATTCGAAGAGTCAGAGTGCATCTTTCGGTGCGCTCCCAAAATCTGGTGCAGTCTTTCTCTCGCTATCAGAGCGGGATAAAGCCTCCGCCTTGGAGCCATCCCGCACCTTGAGCAATCTTGGATTTAAACTTTTTACGACCCAAGGAACCCATGATTTCTTAAGTTCAGGTGGCGTTGAGTCAGAGCTAGTACGTAAGCACTCGCAAGGGCGCGGGACAAATGGTGAGCTCACGGCTGTGGACTTAATAACAGAGGGCGTGGTGGGATTAGTTATAAATACGCCTCTTGGTCGGGGAACAAGACAGGATGGATGGATGATACGTACTGCTGCAATTCAACGCGGGGTTCCATGCATAACAACGATCGCAGGTTTTAAGGCCGCTGTCGCAGGAATCTCGGATTTACAGGATAGATCTTTTGATATTGCTTCATTACAAGAGTGGCTGTCGGTGATCGAATGAGCACCATAAATAAGAGCGCCCAACAGATTGCTGCTGAAATTATAAGTAACAAGAAAGTAGGCGCCTATCACCACATCGTCTTTGCGGTTGGTGATATTGCAAGCCATGTCAAGCCCGGAAATTTTGTAGCCATTTCGGTCGGTGGCGAAAATAGTTCAATGGTCTTGCGAAGAGCGTTTGCAATCTATAGAACTATTGATCGCGGAGCTACTGGCGGCGCACTTGAGATAGTGGTTGCACCACATGGAAGTGGAAGTACCTGGCTCACTGCTCAGATGCCTGGGGTAAAGGTTGATTTGATCGCACCGCTGGGGACCTCATTCGGCATTCCAACAGAGCCGGTTCGCGCGCTATTAGTAGGTGGTGGCTATGGAAGTGCTCCGTTATTTGGACTCTCAGAGGTATTAAAAAATAGAGGCTGTCGAGTGGATATGGTTCTCGGTGCAAGTACCGCGATGAAAATTTATGCACCACTAGATGGCAAACGATCAGTGAGCAGCCTAACGATTACCACCGAGGATGGTTCGACAGGGCTGACTGGAAAAGTTACCGATGTGCTAGCTGAAATTATCGAAACAAACCAGATCGACATTATTTATTCGTGTGGGCCAATGGGAATGTTAGAGGCGATCAACAAAGTAGCAAGTGAGCTTGGGGTCATGCATCAATGTGCCGTGGAAGAGGCAATGGCGTGTGGCGTCGGAGTCTGCATGACCTGCGTGCTTCCGATCAAGGGGAGTGATGGTCAGATAAGAATGCTTCGCTCTTGTATAGATGGTCCGGTCGTTGATGGAGATAGTGTTATCTGGGAAGCTAAACGAACAATCCCTGAAGGAACTTGGGGTACAAATTAATGTTCAATTTCCAGACAAGCATTGGTCAAGTTAATTTTGCGAATCCAATCTTCACAGCTAGTGGATGCGCAGGATCTGGAAGAGAGCTTGCGCAATTTTTTAACTTAACGGAGCTTGGCGCGATAGTGACTAAATCGATTATGTTGAAGGCGCGGTCTGGGCGCGCAACACCACGCATGGCAGAGACTCCCAGTGGAATGTTAAATTCAATTGGACTCCAGGGACCAGGAATTGATCTCTTCCTTGAAAAAGATATTCCTTGGCTACGCGAACAAGGCGCGAATATCGTTGTCTCTATCGCGGGTGAGAGCGTAGAGGATTATGCAGTCTTAGCAAGAAAGCTACGTTCGGTACCCGGAATCAGCGCGCTTGAAGTGAACATCTCCTGTCCAAATGTGGAGAATCGTGGTCAAGTTTTTGCCTGCCATCCCACAACTGCCAGAGCAGCTATTGAAGCGGTTCGCAGGAACCTTGGTGGCGAACTACCAATAATTGCAAAGTTAACACCAGATGTAACGAGCATTGTCGATATCGCAACTGAGGTAGTTTCAGCTGGAGCAGATGCCCTTGCGTTAATAAATACGGTTCTTGGGATGGTTATAGATACCAACTCGATGCGCCCCAAATTAGCTGGAAAAACTGGTGGATTATCTGGTCCTGCTATACGACCGATTGCTGTGCGGGCCATTTATCAGGTGCGTGAGGCGATGCCAAATGTAAATATTTTAGGAATGGGTGGCGTGGCAAGTGGTCGCGATGCCTTCGAGTTAATTCTTGCTGGTGCCAGTGCGGTTTCAATAGGCACTGCAACCTTTGGTGATCCATCTGCTGCGATGAGAATCAAGAGAGAGCTGCAGGATGAATTGGTCTCTCATGGCTTTGATTCATTGCACGAAGCTATTGGCTACGCCCACCGTAGCGATGGAGGGTTGCGATGAAGAGTGCAGCAAAGTTGAGCGCATCACCAATAATTCTGGCACTAGATACAAAGGATTTGGATACGGCGAAAGGTTGGATCGAGGCGACCAATACTTCGGTAAAGATTTACAAGGTTGGACTTGAATTTTTCCTGAAATTCGGTCGTATAGGTTTATTGGAGCTTAGAGATTGTGGTGAATTTGAACTCTTTTTAGATCTCAAATTGCATGACATTCCAAATACCGTTGCCGGGGCTGTTAAAGGTGTGGCTGATTTGGCTCCAAAATTCCTTACTGTTCATGCCAGTGGTGGCTCTGAGATGATCGCAGCAGCAAGTCAAGTGGATCCAGATATTTCGATAACTGCGGTAACTATTCTGACTTCGCTCAGTGATTCGGAATTGGTTAAGATAGGTTATCGCGGAGGCGCGCTAGAGAGTGCGCTTGACCTCGCAAAATTAGCTATCGATTCAGGCGCCAAATCTATTGTCTGCTCACCGTTTGAAGCTAGTGAGATTCGTAGCGCAGTTGGTAAGGAGATTTCGATTATTACACCCGGAGTAAGACCAGAGGGTAGTAAACTAGGTGATCAGAAGCGAGTAATGACACCGGCGCAGGCGATTGCAACTGGAGCTAATTATCTAGTGATTGGACGCCCAATTACCGATCTATCTAAGGTCTCGTTAGATGCGATGCGAGAGGGCGCAGCGAAGATTTTATCGAGCATTAATTAGGCACAAATAATTATGGAGAATCGGCCACCTAGACGCAGTAAAGATGAGCTTGCCAGGTCAGGAGCTCTTGCGATATCGGCTAGGCGAGAGCGTAGTGAGGTGAAAGAGGCTGTTGTCAGGTCAGAGCTTAGTTTTTTCGATGTCTTAAATGACCCACGGAGTTCAATTCGCAGAATGCGAGTTGCCCAACTCCTTGATGCAACTCCAGGTATAGGTCAGAGGCGAGCATTTCTTATTATGGCTAAGGCGGGAATCTCACCGACCCGTAGAATTGGGGGACTCGGAATACACCAGATTACAAAGTTAAGAAGTGAGATGATTTTGAATAAGGTAGAGAGCCAAAGAGGTAAATTGATTGTTATCTCTGGGCCGGGTGGCGTTGGCAAAAGTACGATTACCGCCCATCTACGTAGCCATCCACAAGTTTGGTTAAGTATTTCGATGACGACAAGGCAGCCTCGTGAAAATGAACGCGATGGTCACGATTATCATTTCATAGGCGATCAAGAGTTCGATGCAATGATTAAGGAAGATCAATTCCTAGAGTGGGCCGAGTTTGCTGGGTCGAGATATGGAACACCCAGAGTTCCAGTAGAAGAGCGACGTAATTTAGGAAAACATGTGCTCTTGGAGATTGATATTGCTGGGGCAAGACAGGTACGAAAGCGAGATGGTCAGGCGCTATTGGTATTTATCTCACCACCTTCGTGGGAAGAGCTAGTCTCCAGGCTCACCATTCGAGGTACAGACTCACCGGAACGCAGAGCAGCTCGACTAGCACTGGCCCAAGAAGAGATGGCATGCGCGAGCGAGTTTGATGAAGTCCTCATAAATCACCGAGTCGAAGAAGTAGCCCTCGCACTGCTATCCTTGGCCACTTCCACTAGGAAAGGCCCGTTATGACAAGCATGGATGGCATTACAAACCCACCAATCGATCAGCTACTAGATGCAGCAGGTTCAAAGTACAGCCTGGTTCTCTATGCAGCGAAGCGTGCACGCCAGATTAATGCTTACTACTCTCAATTAGGTGAGGGTCTTCTCGAATATGTTGGGCCACTAGTTGACACCTATGTTCACGAAAAGCCACTATCAATCGCACTGCGTGAGATTAGTGAAGGCTTGCTGACCATCGAAAACTTAGAGCCAGTTGCCCCAGAAGCAACTGTTAAGTAGTAGTTGCAGCCCTTAATTCTCCAGATATAAAGCGATAGTAAAGAGATGACGCTGCAGGGTCGAAATTTAATTCTTGGCGTCGGCGGTGGTATTTCTGCATATAAGTCTGCTGAGTTATTGCGCAGGCTTCAAGATATTGGGTTCTCGATTCAAGTAATTCCTACTGTTGCGAGTTTAAATTTTGTAGGTGCGGCCACCTGGGAGGCGTTATCAGGAAATTCAGTTGCGACGAATTTATGGAGCAATGTTCACGACGTCCCCCATATAAAATTGGCAGATCGCGCAGATCTTGTTGTTGTTGCCCCTACTACAGCTGACCTTCTAGCAAAGCTCGCAAATGGTCAGTGTGATGATTTATTAACTAGCGTCATTAGCGCAAGTAGTGCGCCTATAGTGTTGATACCTGCAATGCACACCCAAATGTGGCTTAACGCTGCAACTCAGGCCAATGTTTCCATTTTACGTGAGCGGGGCCATCTGGTAATCGAACCTGATGAAGGGCGTATGACTGGTGATGACTATGGAGTTGGACGCTATCCAGACATCTCTAGGCTGATTTCAGAGATATCGAAATTCGCTGAAATTAATTCGGATCTGCGTGGTCGCAAGGTGTTAGTAACCGCAGGTGGTACTCGCGAGGCGATAGATCCTGTTCGTTACATCGGCAACAATTCAAGTGGCAAGCAGGGTATTGCAATCGCTAAAGCTGCCCGAAATCGCGGCGCAGAGGTTATTCTCATAGCTGCGAATATCTCTAAAGCTCTTCTCTCAGAGTTGCAAGGGGTCAAGATAATTGAGGTCTCATCTACACAAGAGTTGGAGAGCGCGCTAGATATCGAATTTGATAGCTGCGAGATTCTTCTGATGGCCGCTGCTGTTGCGGATGCTAAGCCAGTCAAATTAGCTACAGAGAAGATCAAGAAAAAAGAATTTTCCAATATTTCCCTAGAGAGGAACTCTGATTTGCTTGCTGAATTAGGCGCAAGACGGAGAGTGGATCAAGTCTTAGTAGCCTTCGCCGCCGAGACTGGAGTAGAAGATCTTGCTGCTGCGAATACGAAACTCGTGGCTAAAGGCGTACAAGTTCTCTACCTAAATGATGTTAGTGGCGGGGCGATATTTGGAAGCGATGAGACTTGCGGTTATATTCTTGAAATTGATAAATCAGTGGTTCGCGTTTCAAGGCAGAGCAAAGACACGCTAGCGGATTTATTGCTCGATAGAAGTTTAATTAAGTTAGGGTAACCCAATGACTAAACGCTTATTCACCTCAGAATCTGTAACTGAAGGCCATCCAGATAAGATGGCAGATCAAATTTCAGATGCAATCTTGGATTCATTATTATCGCAGGATCCTAAGAGTAGAGTCGCAGTGGAAACACTTATAACTACCGGACAGGTTCACGTCGCCGGTGAAGTTACTACAGATGGTTACGCAGATGTTATGAATATCGTGCGCGATACTGTTCTGGCGATTGGATATGACTCATCCGAAAAGGGCTTTGACGGAAATTCTTGCGGAGTCTCACTCTCTATTGGGCAACAATCAAGTGACATAGCTCAAGGTGTGGATTGGGCATTTGAGAAGCGCGTGAGTGCTTCCATAGATCCATTAGATCTCCAGGGCGCTGGCGATCAAGGTTTGATGTTTGGTTATGCATGTGATGATACTGCAGAGCTAATGCCACTTCCTATTTCATTGGCACATAAATTATCTATGCAGCTATCAAATGTTCGCAAAAGTGGTGAAGTAACTTACCTACGTCCAGATGGCAAGACTCAAGTGACTATTGAATACGACGGCGATAAGCCAGTTGCGCTAAACACGATCGTTATCTCCACGCAACATAGCCCGGATGTAGATTTAGAGAAGCAGTTAGCTCCTGATGTTAAACGGTTAGTAATCGACCCAATAATTTCGGGCATTGATCTAGATACCTCAGAATTGCAAATTCTGATCAACCCAACTGGGCGATTTGTAATTGGTGGGCCAATGGGTGATGCGGGGCTTACTGGTCGAAAAATTATCGTTGACACCTATGGCGGTATGGCTCGCCATGGCGGCGGCGCCTTCTCCGGAAAAGATCCATCAAAAGTTGATCGCAGCGCGGCTTATGCAATGCGGTGGATTGCCAAGAATGTAGTTGCCGCAGGGTTGGCCAAGCGATGTGAGGTGCAAGTTGCTTATGCAATTGGTAAGGCGCAACCAGTTGGACTCTTCATTGAGACCTTTGGGACAAATACGGTAGCGGTCGAAAAAATTGTTAGCGCCGTCGGTGTGGTATTTGACCTTCGACCAGCGGCAATAATTCGAGATTTGAATTTACTGCGGCCAATCTATGCGCAGACCGCTTCATATGGACACTTCGGCCGGGAGTTACCAGATTTCACATGGGAGCGTATAGATCGCGCTGCCGCACTAAAAGAAGCTGCCGCAAAGTAAATGGAAGTGGCGCAGGTAAAGCCACTGCGCCTAAAAGCGCAACGCTCACCCAAAATCGTTGCGATAACCAAAGTAGATCCGATTGCTGAAATTTGTGTTGATACCGGAGTCTTTCATCTTCCGGATATCTTTGATTATTTAGTACCACTAGAGCTTGAAGATGTAATCCAGCCAGGGGTTCTAGTAAAAGTTCCCTTTGGTAGTGAGGTAAAGATGGGATATGTAACCTCTCGTAAAGCAATCTCAGATACTTCAGGAAAACTTAAGAGCATTAGCAAAGTCCTCACGCCTCTAGCACTTTTGACCCCTGATCTCATAACCCTTGTAAGCGCGGTCTGTGAGAGATATGCCTGCAAGCCTTGGGATCTTATTAAATCTGCAATACCGAGTAGAAGTCTTGCTGCTGAAACTAGATACCTCACGGAAAAACGTCCAGATGCTCAGGGGGATTTGATCACACAAAATCAAGAGCCAAATAAATTGCGCAGTAGAAAATTAACGATAATCGTTGAACAAGATGGATTGGTAGAGAGAATTGATGAGTTGCTCTCGAAGAATTCATTAGATCTTCAATTACTTGTCATTGTCCCTGACGAACGCGATCTCATCCAGCTCTCTTCCCACAGATTTATTGTGGAACCAATAATTTTGACATCTACGGGGGAGAAGTCAGAGAGATATGAGAGTTTTCTACGCTCCCGCTTTGAGAGACCCCGGTTAATTATTGGTACTCGAAGTGCAATCTTTACACCACTCGCACACGGCTCGACAGTATTGCTCTACAACGATGGTGATGAATCTATGTATGAACGAAGACATCCCGGCTGGAACACAAGGGATGTCGCACTCCTTCGAAGCTCACAGATGAACCTTGAATTCGTATCCCAGAGCCCAAGTTTGGAAGTAGTTCGATTGTCAGAGGTAGGTTGGTTGAGCTTGAATGAGAGAGCCAAAAATAAAGCTATCAACCGAAGTAAATATCACTTCAGCGATGGACGCATATCTGAAATCGGAACAATAAAGACTGGTCTCAAACTCGGAAATGTACTTGTAGTCATGGCAGAAACTGGATATGTGAGCGCCATCGCCTGTCAGAACTGCCGCAACCAATCTAAATGCGAATGCGGCGGAAAGCTATACCTACCGACTAAAGCCTCGGCTCCACATTGCGCAATTTGCGATAAGAGCTTTGATCAATGGGAGTGCAAGTGGTGCTCAGGCAAGATTATTCGGGCTATTGCAAGGGGTTCTAGTCGCTACGTTGAAGAGCTTGGTAAGGCTGTACCAGGAACAAAAGTCCTACTTAGTAAAGGTGGATCGAGAATTGATATGTTGCCAGAGAGTTCGCAAGCTCAGATGGTTGTTGCTAGTTACGGGTGCGAGCCAAAGGGAGAATATGCAGCAGTAGTAATGCTCTCACTTGGCAATCTAACTAATCGAGTAGATCTCCGTAGTTTAGAGTCTGCAAGGCGATCAATATTTGAAAACATCAACCGCATTGGCGATATTGCAGGTTGCGCAATCTATCTAGATTTGCCATCCGATCATCCAATATCACAAGGAATCTTGCGTGGGGATTCATATTCGTTGGCCAAGACGGAGTTAGAGGAGCGTAATAGTTCCAAACTTGCTCCTAATTATCGAATAGCTATCGTAGAAGGTCCAAGTTCAGATATTCAAGGTGTCGCTAGAGCGATTGAAGGTAATATACTTTTTTCACAAGTTTCAGTTGTAGATAGAACTACGAGTACAAAATATCAAACTTCAGATTCAAAATTGATCTTGCGATGTGAAATATCAAATACTCTTGAATTCTCACAATTTATCGAAGGGTTTGTGCGATATCGCTCCTTGAAGGGCCTAAAAGCATTGAGCATCAGAATGGACCCGTACTCCATTTAGGAGATTAGCAAGTCGTTATATTAGAATTGGATCATGAGCGTTCAGGCGATACGGCTATTTGGAGATCCGGTTCTAACAACCCCGGCTATGCAAGTAACTGTTTTCGATAGAGAGCTACGCAATCTCGTATCTGATCTAACCGAAACAATGCACGAAGCGCCTGGTGCAGGACTGGCAGCTCCACAAATTGGGGTATCACTACAAGTTTTTGTCTGGGATATTGAAGAGGGTGGTGGCCACTTAATTAATCCATCTCTTGATCTTTCAACTGATCTGCAAGATGGTGAAGAGGGTTGTCTCAGTTTCCCTGGTTTAACTTATGAGACGCCTCGAGCCCTTCGAGCTGTTGCTAAGGGATTTAACATGCATGGCGAACCAGTAACTATCGAAGGCACCGAACTTTTAGCTAGAGTCTTGCAGCATGAGACGGATCATCTAAATGGAATCGTATTTATCGATCGCTTGGTCGCAAGTGAACGCAAGATTGCTATGGCAGATATCCGAAACTCAGAATGGTTTGGGCAAGTCAGTGTTTTAGGAAATACCCCTACCTTCAAATTCAGCCCGCACTCAACAAATGGCTTGGCGCTATAGAGTGCAAATCTCAGTTGCTTCCTCCTCCCTAGTATCACTTCCGGTGATTGACTCGATTTTGAAGAGCGAACATACTCTTGGATCGATTATCACAAATCCTGACAAGCCAACTGGACGCGGAAAAAAGATTGAGGCAAATGAGTTGGCAGCTTGGGCCACAGCAGCTGGTCTAGAAGTTGCTAAACCAAGTGATACATCCGAACTAAATCGCCACCTCTTATCAGCGCAACCGCAGTTAATTGTTACCGTCGCCTATGGCCGTCTAATTCCGGTCGAGCTTCTGCATGGACCTAGATTTGGTTGGATAAATTTGCATTTTTCCGTGCTTCCCAAATTGCGTGGCGCAGCTCCGGTTCAATGGGCGATTTTGAATGGCGAAACAAGTACTGGATACACAATCTTTAAGTTGGATAAGGGTATGGACACGGGGCCGGTATATCTTTCGCGAGAGGTACTACTTGAAGGCAGCGAGCGAACTAGTGAACTTTTATTACGCCTCGGCGAACTAGCGGCTCCAGATATTCTTGAAGTTATCTCTACAATTGGTAAGACTCGTGCAACACCGCAACCGCTCACCGGAGCAACATTTGCGCCTAAGATTTCTAAGGATATGGCCCGGATTAATTGGAGTGAGCCGACAGAGCGAATATTGAGACAGGATAGAGCGCTCTGCGATAATCCTGGCATTTGGTGTAACTATGTAGATGAACGTGTTGCTCTCTTTGGTCTAAATGAAGTGTTAATCCCTAATTCTCTGACGGAGCCAGGTGAGATAGAGATCGTGGAAGAGAAATTGTTGGTAAGAACCGGCGATAGCGTTGTAGAGGTCATGGAAGTTCTACCAGCAGGCAAGAAACGCATGTCGGGCGCAGATTTTGCACGGGGAGCTCGATTAACTAAGGGCTCGAAGTTTGAGTAACGATAGTACGAAAGAGAAGCGAGCATTTCGTAAACCTCGCCCAAATCCTGCAAGGCTGCTGGCATACGATCTGGTCTCTCAAGTAAATCGTGAAGGTGCTTACGCAAATTTGCGACTACCAGAGCTATTAGCAAAATCTAATTTAGAAGAGCGGGACCGAGCATTTGCAACTGAGTTATCTTATGGAACCCTTCGGATGCAGGGAAAGCATGATTTTGCAATTAGCTCAAAGATAGATCGGCCATTCTCCGAGCTTGATGGCATAGTTGTCGATCTCTTAAGGCTGGGAATACATCAGATTTTTGAGATGCGGGTACCAATACACGCTGCAGTAAGTGAGAGCGTCGAGGTTGCGCGAGCTGTGGCCGGCGAGTCTAAAGCGACTTACATCAATGCCCTTCTGCGCAGCATCAGCTCAGATACCGGAATTTTTGATCGGCTACGAAGCGACATCTCAGTCTCAGAGCTATATAAATTATCAATTCTGTATTCACATCCAGAGTGGATTATTGGCGCATACTTCGACCAATTAAAAGATTGGGGGAGCGTTGAGCGGCTTCTCGAGGTTAACAATATTCCAGTTGCTCCACATATCGTCGTATGGCCAGGAAAATCTACCGTTGAGGAAATACTTGCAACAGGTGGCACCAAACTGCCATTCGGGGAATATTCAATTCTCTCTGATCACCAACCAAATGATTACCCTGCGGTTAAGGATAAGCGAGCTGGCATCCAAGATATGGGCTCGCAGTTAGTTGCAGAAATTTTTGCTGCAACGCTAGATGAGAGCGCAGCCAATTGGTTGGATTTATGCGCTGGACCTGGCGGAAAAGCGGCACTTATTAATAACATTCTAAAGGTGTCGGCGCCGGAAGTTAGCTTTACAGCCAATGAACCAACGAAACATCGCGCCGAACTAGTGGCAAGGGTTCTTCCGGCTTCGCAGATCATAAGTTTTGATGGACGCAAATTCGAAGACTTCCCAATCAAATATGATCGAATCTTGATAGATGCTCCTTGTAGTGGGTTAGGCGCTCTACGCCGCAGACCCGAAGCCAGGTGGCGACGATCTCTAAATGATCTCAAAGAGTTGATTCCACTCCAGCGTGATCTAATTGATTCGGCATACCAGATGTTAAATCCAGGAGGCATAATCGGATTTGCAACATGCTCACCTCTTCTGGCTGAGACTAAGGCTCAGATACTTGATGCTAAACATAGATTCAAGGATCTAGAACTTATGGATATCTCTGATTTTTCACCTGCGGGTTCAACAGGGGTTCTAGCCGATGGAACACTTCAACTTTGGACACATTTAGATGGCTCAGATTCTATGTTTATGGCGTTGCTCCGCAAGAAACTATAAGTTGAGTTTATTATTGGCGTGGAGAGATGGGGGGAGCAATTGAAGCGCATCTGTCCTAGTATCCTGAACGCAGACCATTCAAAACTGCAGAGCGAAATTGCGAAAGTTAGTGAACAGGCTGATCTACTCCACTTAGATATCATGGATGGAATTTTTGTCCCAAATAGCACCTTCGCCTTTGATGAGGCAAAAAATATAATTTCGAGTTCGGCGCTGCCGGTGGATGTACATCTGATGATCTCAAATCCAGATCAAGATGCTGCGAAATATGCAGAGGCAGGAGCGATGGGCGTAACCTTTCATCTCGAGGCTAGCACTAAGCCGCAAGAAACTATTGAACGAATAAGAGAAGCGGGCGCACGGGTTGGAATTGCACTAAAACCAGATACCGCATTTGCACAGATTGCACCGTACCTGGAATCACTCGATATGGTTCTTGTTATGACTGTCGAACCTGGATTTGGTGGCCAGAGTTTCATGAGAAATATGATGGGTAAGGTGGAGGAGGCTAGACGAGAGATTGACGAGCACCATCTAGGGCGAATCTGGTTGCAGGTCGATGGCGGAATCAACATTGAGACCATCGCGACAGCCAGCAAAGCAGGCGCAGATACCTTTGTCGCAGGTAGCGCGGTATTTAGGGCTTCTAATCCAGGGGAGATGGTTTTGAAACTACGAGCCGCCGCCGAGGTCTAAGAAATTTACTCGATTTTGATAGAGGTTAATAGGCGCACTTGGCGCTATCAATCTGGGTTAAAATTCGCTTATGAAAACTTTTGAAGAGTTGTTCGATGAACTATCTGAGATATCCAGGGCTAGGCCAGAAGGCTCTGGGACTATAAAGCTTCTCGATGCTGGGGTCCACGCAATCGGCAAAAAAATTGTTGAAGAGGCTTCCGAGGTCTGGATGGCGGCCGAACATGAGAGCGATAGCGCTCTAGCTCTGGAAATTAGCCAATTGCTCTATCACGTACAAGTTCTGATGATTGCCAAGAGTATTAAATTATCCGATATCAATTCTAAATTATAGTTAGGAAATTTTGTGACACTTCGGATTGCAGTGCCAAATAAGGGCTCTCTTTCAGAGAGCTCGATTCAGATGCTAAAAGAGGCTGGCTATCGACAGCGTGGTGATGTTCGAGACCTTGTGTTTATAGATCCTGATAATGACGTTGAGTTTTATTATCTGCGCCCACGCGATATCGCAATCTATGTGGGAAGTGGTGAACTTGAGGCCGGTATAACAGGTCGGGATCTTTTGATTGATTCAGGCGCAAAGGCGCAGGAAATTTTGGCGCTAGATTTTGGAAAAAGCTCCTTCCGATTCGCCGGTCCGCAAGCAAATGAGAGTTCAGATCTGGCGTTAGAGGGTAAGCGAATAGCAACTGCCTATCCTGGATTATTGGCGAAGTACCTACAAGATAAGGGTATTTCTGCAACTATTGTGCGACTAGATGGCGCCGTAGAGAGTGCAATTCGACTTGGAGTAGCCGATGTAATTGCAGATGTTGTCTCGACCGGTGGCACCCTGCGTGCCGCTGGTCTAAAAATCTTCGGCGAAACTCTCTTGCAGAGTGAGGCGCTCTTGATCTCGCGATCAGGGTTTGAAGATTCAGAGAAAATTGCGACTTTAATTCGCCGCCTAAATGGCGTAGTAATAGCTAGGCAGTATGTTTTAGTCGATTATGATGTGAGTACAGATGATCTAGAGAAGGCCTGCGCAATAACTCCTGGAATTGAATCCCCAACTATTTCGCCACTACAGAGATCTGGTTGGAGCGCGGTCCGAGCAATGGTTAAGAAATCGGATATAAATAGAATTATGGATGAGCTATGGAGCGTTGGTGCCAGAGGAATTTTGGTAACTGATATTCACGCTTGCCGGCTATAGCTAGATATTAGATATCTGCGCTATCAATCTCATCTCGCGTTATGCCCATCAAATAAAGAACTGAATCTAGATATGGTGAGGTAATCGAACTTGTTGCCGCCGCGCGAACAGCTGGTTTGGCATTGAAAGCGATTCCTAGACCAGCGATCTCAATCATGCCTAGATCGTTAGCGCCATCTCCGATAGCTATGGTCTGGGCAAGTGTTACTCCTTCAATAGCCGCGAAGTCAATTAAAGATTGAGCTTTGGCCTTTCGATCTATTATCTGACCTTCTAAACGTCCAGTGATTTTTCCATCGATTATCTCCAACTTATTGGCGCGGTAAAAGTCGATCTCCAATTCCTGCAGTAGAGGTTCAATCACATCTAGGAATCCACCAGAGACTACTCCCACCTTATGACCGAGCTTATGTAGTGTGCGAATTAGTGTTCTGGCGCCAGGAGTTAAGGTGATTTCATTCTTTACCTGATCCAAGAGGGAGATATCTGCGCCAGATAGGAGTTGTACTCGCGCTTGTAGTGAGGCAGCAAAATCCAATTCACCACGCATCGCCTGTTCTGTAATCTCAGCAACTTGTGGGCCAACATGATGCTTCTGGGCAATTAGATCAATGACCTCTTGCTTAATGAGAGTTGAGTCCATATCAAGGAGAACAATTCGCTTGGCCCGGCGGGTCAAACCACTGCTCTCGACAGCGATATCAATTCCATGCTCACGTGCAATCTCTGCTAATTCACGCTGAATAGTCTTTAGCGTGCTTTCACTCAAATTGAGTGTTATCTCAAATTCGATAGCCGTTAATGGGTAAGAGGCGGTGCGTCGAATCCGATCAATGTTTCCACCTTGATCAGATATTTTTGCTGCTAGGGCCGCAATACCTGATGGTCGCAGCTCTTGTGAAAGGGCGACTAAATGTAAGTTCGAGGAGCTACTCTCTTTGCTATTTTCTTCCGTAAAATCCAAGGCCAGATCTAGCCCTAGAGGTGCAATGGCAGCGAAGAGATCTTTCTCAATTGCACTTGCATGTGCTGGATCTAATGAAATCAGAGTTGTGAGGATTAGACGACCGCGGATCACAACTTGCTCGATATCGAGTACCTCTACCGAAAATTCTTGCAGGGCGTTGAAGAGAGCCTGCGTAACGCCGGGGGCATCGACGCCTGAAATTAAGATCAGACCGTTATAACGAGATTTATTCTGGCTCACTTACCTAGATTAGCGGTTTCTACCGATAACTTGCGTGGGATACAGGTATCTTTACGCCTGTGATTCCAGTTCTTAAAGTTGAGAACGCCACCGTAGTTCGTGACGGAAAAACTATCTTAGGACCCATAAGTTGGCAGGTAAATGAGAGCGAGCGTTGGGTAATTCTTGGCCCAAATGGTGCAGGTAAATCGACGCTATTTGGTCTGTGCTCTACTCAGATTCACCCAACGACCGGTTCGGTCTCGATACTTGGTGAGCGGTTAGGTGCTGTCGATGTCTTTGAATTGCGAACTCGAATCGGTTTTATGGGCTCCACTTTGGTTCCACAATTTCCGGAGGATGAGAAGGTAATTGATGTTGTACTCACTGCCGCTTATGCAGTCTTGGGTCGCTGGCAAGAGAGTTATGAACTTTGGGATGAATCCCGAGCACAAGGATTGTTGACAACTATCGGGGTTCGCGAGTTAGCAGAACGTAAATTCGCAACGTTAAGTGAAGGTGAGAAGAAACGAACACTGATAGCCAGGGCGCTGATGGCAGATCCTGAGTTACTTTTATTGGATGAACCAGCCTCAGGTTTAGATTTAGGGGGTCGAGAAGATTTGCTACGCCGATTTGATAATTTGGCGCTGGACCCACTTGCGCCCTCGACAGTAATAATTACCCACCATATTGAAGAAATTCCTGCGGGTTCTACACATGGGCTTCTCTTAAAGGGAGGATCGATTGTTGCAAGTGGGCCGATCGCAGAGGTTATTACTTCGGAGAATTTAACGCGTGGCTACGATATTGAGATTACTGTTACGAGAACAAATAATCGCTTCACCGCTAGCGCATAGATGTGAATTTTTTCGAGCATCTGCCATCACAATGGTGCCAGGCGCTGCCCGAAGCTCAAGCACTTTTGGAAAGAATTCAGGTTGGTCAAGGTTTCATACCAGAAATTGAAGATGTTTTTCGGGCATTTACCACGCCCATTTCGGAGATAAAAGTCTGCATTGTTGGGCAAGATCCTTACCCAAATAGCCAGGATGCCATGGGTTTAGCTTTTAGCATTCCGTCTGCAAGTGCGGTTCTTCCAGCGAGTCTTCGAAATATTTTTAAGGAGATTAAAAGTGATATTGGATGCGCGAATACCAGTGGTGATTTAACAAGTTGGCAGAGCCAGGGAGTGATGCTATTGAATCGAACGCTAACGACTGTGCCAGGAAGATCAAATGCCCATAGAGAATCCGGATGGCAGGAGTTCACAGAGTTAGTAATTAGGTATTTGGCTACGCGAGAGGTGGTATTTGTTCTCTGGGGTAATCAGGCTCGGGAACTTTCTATGTTAGTGAATCCAGATTTAGTGGTTGAAGGAGTTCATCCAAGTCCACTTTCGGCCTACCGCGGTTTCTTTGGTTCTAAGCCATTTAGCGAAGTTAATGCGAGATTGACTAAATTGGGTTTACTCGAGATCGACTGGAGAACTTAGCTACGAAATTTAGATTTGTGGCAATGGAGTTTCCGATAAATAGTGCAAACATAGCTGTGCCAATACCCACCGTACCGCCTAGGGCGGCGCCAATAATTAACACTGTAACTTCGATCGCGATTCGGACGCGCGCGATTCGGATTCCAGTTTTTCTGTGAAGTGATGTCATTAGCCCATCTCTTGGGCCAGGGCCTAAACCGCAAGTGATGTACAGCGAAGTGCCGGCTCCGACAAGGGCGATACCAAGCAAAACATATGCGATCTGGAGCAGAAATTGATTCTCAGTAGTGGGAATGTGATCGACACCTATCTGAACAAAGAGTGCAATGATCGCAATATTGGCTATGGTTCCAAATCCAGGGCGTTCGCGAAGTGGTAACCAGAGAAGCAAGACTCCAACACTTATGACAGCAGTTGATTCTCCGATTGATAGCGGAGTTCGCAATGAGAGACCCTGCGCGAAGACCGACCATGGTGAGTTCCCGATTGTAGATTCGATCAGAAGAGCCTCGCCAATACCAAAGATTGCTAATCCAAAGAACAAGGGTGGAAGATTCTTAAAGGTGATATTCCAGCGATTTTTCGCCATCCATGTGGTGTGAGGAATAGTCCGAGCTGGCTTTATAAAGTGCATAAGAGCTTGGAGATACCCATTAGAATTCACTCGGATAGTTTAGTGAATTAGCGGAGGAGAGTGGATGTTTATCGGCCTCGGCACTGTGATAAATGTTTTGGCGATTCTTTTTGGCTCTCTGCTGGGAATCGTAGCCGGATCAAGATTTCGAGAAGATGCCCGCAATCTTATAACTACCGCCCTTGGTTTCGTAACTCTTCTAGCTGCCGCTGATTCAATCTCAAAATTGTGGAACGAGGAACTTGTAGCCTCGCTTCCTAAAGGCTGGACCCTACTTACCATCCTGATCGCACTTCTCTTGGGAGCACTTATCGGCAACGCTCTCGGAATCGAAAAAAGATTGGAAATTTTCGGCTCAAAGTTAAAGAGGAGATTCGATCCTCAAGGCTCTTCTCCCTTTGTTGATGGTTTTGTATCAGCATCATTGCTCTTCGTAATTGGCCCATTGGCAATTTTGGGTTCGGTAAGCGATGGGATGGGAACTGGGATTGATCAATTGGTTTTAAAAAGTGTTCTAGACGGGGTGACGTCAATTGCCTTTGCGGCCTCAATGGGTTGGGGTGTAGCGGTATCGGCGCTGCCGGTCGGTATCTATCAATTTGGATGGACAGGAATCGGTTTTACTCTGGGGGCGGTACTTCCGGAATACCAAATTCTTGCAATGACAGCAACGGGCGGAATTCTTCTACTAGGAATTGCCCTTCGCATGCTGCAGATAAAGCAGATACCGGTAGGCAATTTATTGCCGGCACTTTTTCTAGCACCGGCAATAGCAGGATTGGTTAATGCATTTACTTAGAAATTAGAACTTCTTGGCATCGATAACAAAACGATATTTCACATCACTCTTGACTGTTCGCTCGTAGGCGGTGTTTATATATTCGGGATCAATAACTTCAACATCACTCAGGATGTTATGTTCACCACAGAAATTTAACATCTCCTGGGTCTGTGCTATTCCACCAATCATCGATCCTGCCAAAGATCTACGTTGGGCTAGGAGAGTAGGTGTGCTGATTTCATAAGGCTTTCCAGGTAGGCCGATTAAAACCAGAGTTCCATCAAGTTTTAACAGTTCAAGAAATGGAGTGAGATCCATGTCGGCTGACACCGTATTTAGGATTAAGTCAAAATCCTTAGGTAGCTTTGCTAGATCTTTAACATCTTTGGTGACGATAAAATCATCTGCGCCCATCGCTCTTGCATCACTCTCTTTATTTGGAGAGTGGGAAAAAACAGTTGTGTGAGCACCTAGCGCTGCGGAAAATTTGAGACCCATATGGCCTAGTCCGCCAAGGCCAATTATTCCAACTTTCTTTCCTTTAGTTGCACCCCAATTTTTAAGCGGTGAATAAAGTGTGATTCCGGCACATAGAAGTGGGGCAACTCCGGACATCTCAAGATTATCTGGAATCTTTATTGCGTAATCCTGATCGACTACAAAAACATTTGAATAACCACCTTGGGCAACTGTCTTGCCATCTCTTTCATAGCCGTTATAAGTTCCAGTCATTCCCTCTACGCAATATTGTTCAAGTCCAGCCTTACAGGAGCTGCACTTACGACATGAATCAATAAATACGCCAACTCCAATTCGATCTCCGACTTTGAACTTGGTAACTGAAGAGCCAATGGCTGTTACTACGCCTGCAATCTCATGACCTGGAACCATTGGGAAGATCGCTGGACCCCACTCTTCACGCGCTTGATGAATATCTGAGTGACAGATACCGGCATAGGCAATATCTAACTGCACGTCGCCAGGTTTCAGATCGCGACGTTCAAAGGTAAATGGTTCTAGTGGCTTAGAAGCTTGTGGGACGGCGTAACCTTTTGCCTGCATGATTCTCCTCTGTAGTTCATTTCTATCTTCGATTTACCAATTACGAAATCGAATCATAGGTAGTTCGCCAAGATACGGCTCGTATTTAACGATGTTGCGTGTCCGAGAAGGGACTTTTTCCCCTATCACGCTCACAGCCTTCCATCGAGCAACATTCGCTCTTACCCCTAACCATACGACCACTAGGGGGTCAAAGTGCGACAAATCGGAGAGATTTTGGCGACATTTATCGGAACAGGCGTGGTTCAGCGGCTCCACTGGTTCGAAGGACTAGAGAAAAATAGTAGAATTAAGATATGAGAAAGAAAAGTATTGGCTTTGGCACAATTGCTCTCGCTTTAAGCTTAACAATTGTTTCCTTGGAGTTCGTTTCCGGAGCAGGTAGGCCAACCAACCCTGGTAACAGTGCAGACAAAAATGGTGGTCCCA
>TARA_B110000503_G_scaffold26771_1_pt1 | contig 55567 bp, 42 predicted proteins | sample TARA_B110000503 | Tara Oceans TARA_B110000503 (sample SAMEA4397472) | marine metagenome | biome: Polar Biome; feature: [SRF] surface water layer (ENVO:00010504); material: water (ENVO:00002006), including particulate matter (ENVO:01000060) such as... | depth 5 m | reverse complement strand
CATAGCCAATGTTCTGCGCTGTTAAGTTCCGGCGCGACAAACTTAAAATAGCCAATATAGCTAAATGTAAACACCAAACCGACCAACATCCCTGAAATGGCCCCTTCTTTGTTGGCACGCTTGGAGAAAATACCCAACAGTAACGCCGGAAACAGTGATGCCGCGGCAAGGCCAAAAGCAAAGGCTACTACCTGAGCCACGAAGGCTGGAGGGTAAATACCAAACAGGCCAGCAATAAAAACAGCTGCAGCCGCAGCTATGCGAGCATAGAATAACTCTTGTTTTTCGGTTATTTTGGGTAGTAAGGTTTTCTTTAACAGGTCGTGAGAGATTGCACTGGAGATGACCAATAATAACCCTGCCGCAGTAGAGAGCGCCGCAGCCACCCCGCCAGCGGCGACTAGGGCGATCACCCATCCGGGCAGACCTGCAATCTCGGGATTGGCAAGTACCATAATATCTCGATCAATATACACTTCGTTGATCGATTCGGTGGGCTGGTTATTTAGCAGGCGCTCACCGTGGACTCCGGTGTTGCCATCAAACGATGGCTTGGTTGGCGAGAGTGCGGCGCCCGCACCGTACTGCATGATCCCATCCTCATTTTTGTCTTGCCAGGCGACCAACCCTGTATTCTCCCAGTTGCCAAACCATTCCGGTGCGTCGGCATAAGGGGTGTTGTTTACAGTGTCGACCAGATTTAAGCGTGCAAAAGATGCTACAGCAGGCGCTGTTGTATATAAAATGGCGATGAACACCAATGCATAACCAGCTGAAAGGCGCGCATCAGATACTTTAGGTACGGTAAAAAATCGGACCAGTACATGGGGCAAACCAGCAGTACCGAACATGAGTGCTGCGGTGATCGCAAAAACGTCAATGGTTGATTTTCTCCCCTCGGTATAAGCACTGAAGCCTAGGTCTAAAAGCACGCTGTCGAGCTTTTTTAATACAGACAGTCCAGATCCATCATTGACCTCAGAGCCAAAACCTAATTGCGGGATAGGATTGTCTGTGATCATGATCGAGATAAATATAGCCGGTACCATATAGGCAAAAATCAGCACGCAGTATTGGGCAACCTGTGTGTAAGTGATGCCTTTCATGCCGCCTAGTACGGCGTACATAAATACCACTGCCATGCCGATGATCACGCCAGTACTGACATCGACTTCCAAAAAGCGAGAAAAAACAATGCCGACTCCGCGCATTTGACCAGCAACATAAGTAAATGAAACGAAGATGAGGCAGACGACAGCAACGATTCTTGCGGCTCTAGAGTAATAACGCTCACCAATAAAGTCGGGGACTGTAAATCGGCCAAACTTGCGCAGATAGGGCGCTAATAACAAGGCCAGTAAGACATAACCACCGGTCCAACCAAGGAGATAGACAGAGCCATCTCTGCCAATAAAAGAAATAATTCCTGCCATAGAGATAAATGATGCGGCGCTCATCCAGTCAGCTGCGGTAGCCATACCATTGACCACAGGGTTAACACCGCCGCCGGCAACGTAAAAATCTTTGGTAGAGCTGGCACGTGACCAGATGGCGATACTAATATAAAGGGCAAAGGATAACCCAATAAAAAGATAAGTCAGCATTTGGGTGCTCATGTTTCATTCTCATCATCGGAAACACCAAACTGACGGTCAATAACCTTCATTCTCCAGGTGTAAATGAAGATGAGGGCCACAAAGACATAGATCGCACCCTGCTGCGCAAACCAGAAACCAAGCTTGAAACCGAAGAGCGAAAATTGGTCTAACCAGTCCACCAGAATGATGCCGCAACCAAAAGATACGACAAACCAAACCACAAGTAACTTAGAGAGTAGACTGATATTTGCCATCCAATAGGCCTTATTATTATCGCTGGGGGTGGTCTTCATTTTTCAGTCCTATTAATGGTGGGTGTGACGTGCCTTTAATCGGGGTAAAGTGATTGTAGAGTTTTACCTAATTTATTTTTTGACTGTGATTCACGACTAAAAATCGATTCTATCCTGAGGCTTACAAGTAATAATGCCATATCTAACGCTGCAGCTGGAACCCCATTGTGTTGATAGAGCTGTTGGTCCATCTGAGCGAAGAGTTGGCTTATACTGGGGTTGCCTAGAAGGTCTCCGAGAGTTTTTAGTGTACTTGGTGGGTTTTCAGAAAACAGTGTCTTGCGCAAGCGTAAAGAGGCGTCGTTGTAACTTGGCTAAGTTACTGGGCATGAGTAAGCTCCGGAAAGCCTGAGCCTCCTCAAGTACATCAAAGCTCACTTAGTGCGGATTTTTTCTTGACTGGGGATTGTGGCGGTAGTTTAAGAGGCTTTATTGCCATACTGCCCGCACAAAAATGCTACACCGGCTCTGCCTTTGATGTGAAACGAATTTAGCAAATAAAAAATGAACTTGTTACCGTTATGTACCCAAATTTATAATTTTTCTATATAAATCAATATATATTAGCTTTCAGGGTCAAAAGTAATGTGCATGGACTTGATGCTGTTCACAAAATAATCGCGTACGAACTCGACGGGTTGTGCAAATTTTGGATTTTTAAGTCGCGGTATCAACTCCTCAAACATCACTTGCATCTCTAGTCGCGACATATGCGCACCGATACAGAAGTGCTCGCCATTGCCGAACGCACGGTGTTGGCTAGTAAGCTCAGGATTTCTTTTGAAGCGCTCTATATCAAATGTCTCAGGGTTTTCAAAAACGTCAGGGTCATGGTTTATCGCCTGCCAATTGAGAACCATTTTGTCGCCTGCCTTCAGCTGCTGGCCTTGAATTTCAATATCTTGCATGACAGTGCGGCGCATCTGAACAAATGCGGGGTTATAGCGCAGGGCTTCTTCTACGGCAAAGGGCACCAACGATGGATCATCAACCAGTTTCTGTAACTGGTCAGGGTTCTCCATTAGCAAGCGCATGCAGTGCGCGATAACAGAACGCGTACTCTCATTGCCCGCTGCAATGAGCATCAAAAAAAACACCTGAAACTCGTCAGGAGTCAGTTTTTCATCGTTTACGCTGCCATCGAGTAGCGCGCCAACGATATCGGTTAATTTGTGAGTCTTATGTTTTTCCGCCAGCGTAGCTGCGTACGCATAGACCTCTATCGCTGCTGCCTGTGAGGCGATAGCCCCATCGACGCCACTCATGTCCTCGTCCTCAGTAAAGATCATGGTGTTGGTCCAGTCAAAAAAGCGCTTTTTGTCCTCCATAGGAATGCCACACAGGGACATGATTGCAATCAGTGGTAATTCCGCAGCAACGTCGATAACGAATTCACATTTCCCATTAGCGGCAATCCTATCAATGGTCGCTTTAGCGACCTCGCGGAATCTTTCTTCGTAACCCTGTACCGCTTTGGGTGTGAAAGCGTTACGCACAATACGACGATATTTGACATGCTCAGGGGGGTCCATATTGACTAGCATGAGCCTCGATAGCGCGCGCTCTTCCTCAGGCATTTCTTTCGGTAGAATGGTCTTGGCCTGGCTTGAAAACAGCAGAGGGTTCTTGCACACGTAATCTGCAATGCCTTTTTTCAAAACGGCCCAGTAAGGGATGTTGGTGATCGGGTCCTGAATATATGCCAGTCCTCCTGACTGTTCACGCACTTGGGCAAACAGGTCGTGGTGACCACCGTCGACGTAGATGTCGGGGTCCAGAATATTGGCAAAGGGGCATTGTTGTGTAATAAATTTCTACCTTTTTTACAGAGGTCGCAGTGGCTGTGTCGAGCCTACATAATACTAGCGGGGCATCAAATTAACCTACAGCAATTGCCTATACAACTCTTTAGTTATGCATGGTTAGTATAAAGAGATAGACGGAGCGGGTGATGATACACACTCATTAGGACAACGCCTGGCTCTAATTTTTTTCACTGCGGAGCGGCTGCAAGATCCTCGCGCAGTGTCCGTGCCGCCAGGAAGAAGTGACAGGCCGACCAGAACATTATCGGCGGCAATAGGTATAGCATTGCGTAGCGGAGTGACTCTATGCCAAGGCTGGGTTCTAAGTAGTCACTGAGCATACCGATACTCCAGGGTCCTAGCCCTAGGCCGATAATATTAATGATGAGAAACAGAATGGCGGAAGACAATGCGCGCATGCGCAATCCGACCAGGCCATGAGTGGTTGCTATGGTGTTGCCAAGGTAAACATTGAACAGTATGCCTGGAATAATTCCCAGCATCAGTGAGGTGTAAGCTCCCGCAACAAGATACGTGGAAGCCGTGAACGGCACACAAATTATACCGGCCAAGGCGGGAAGCCACATATACCAGCGCTTGTCACGCGGCGCGAGTCGGTCGGCAAGCAACGCACCGCAAAAGACGCCTACTGCACCTCCGAGCCCAATGGTTAAAGCGAGCCAGGTGCCCAGTTCTCCGGTAGACATTCCGTGGGATCGGATCATAAAGGACGCAATCCAGTTACTGATGGAGTAGCCCGCAAATGCGTTTAACGCAGCCCCCATTGCCATATGCCGGAATGAACGACGACTCCATAGCAGCGATACGACCTCCATCATGGGAACCGGAGCATCAACGACTTGGCGATGCTCGACGAGTCCTCGAATAGGCTCTGCAATGCTCATGCGCACGATAATGGCAAGTAAAATTCCGGGTGCTCCTACGACAATGAAGGCAACACGCCAGCCGAAATATTCATTAAGCCATCCGCCGGCCAAAAAGCCGAACAGGATTCCGATACTGACACCCATGGAATAAAATCCAATGGCACTGGCGCGTTCGGTAGGAGGGAAAATATCGGAGATCATCGAATGAGAGGGCGGGCTGCCGCCGGCCTCACCGATACCGACACCGATGCGCACCAGCAACAGTTGCGTATAATTGAGGACCGCTCCGCTGAGAGCGGTCATGAAACTCCACACAAACAGTGAAAGTGCGACGATGTTACGTCTATTGCCACGGTCGGCCCATCGTGCAATGGGAATACCGGCAATCACGTAAAAAGCGGCGAACGCGAAGCCGGTCAGAAGCCCTAACTGGCTATCCGAGAGATCAAGGTCGGCCTTCACCGACTCCTGGAGTATTGCTAAAAGCTGCCTGTCAATGAAGTTGAAACTGTAGACGATAGTCAGCAGGACGAGAGCGTAATAGGCCCTTTTTTTGGACGCGTAAGGGTTGTCTGTCGTTTCCTGATCCTGCATAAGCAAAGGTTCCTAGGCGTAAGCGCCTGCCACCACCCATGGGCATCGTTGCAGTAATGGGTGCGGCGACCGGCATAGCTATTATTGTTTCGTGCTCCAGTCGGCAGCGCTCTATTGCTGGCCCGAAGCACGCCTCTTAGTCTAGTGCGATGACTGGCCGATACAAAGCAATAAAACCGCTAACGGCGTTGAAAGTTCCACTTTATGGAGAATAGCGTCAGCCTTTGGCGATATGTGATGATTAGCCCTAGTACCTATAATCAGCAGGGTTTTAGTTGTATCAGATGCCCAGATTAATAGCGCTTCCGTTATAGGGCAGGCCTTGTAGATTGCTGCTGATCGGCATTAGGTAGCGGGGAGTGAAAAATTCTAGCGGTTAATCATGCGCAAATTCTAGCCAAAGGTCTTTGCGCATGAGGCCTTCTGCTGCCCTATGAATTCCACCAGGGAAGATCCGTGAACGAGCGAAGATCTATCTCGTGCGTCCAGGTTGAGCGGTGCTGCTGCGCAAGATGCAAGTAAGTGTCGGCGATTTTAGCGGGTAACATCAATCCGTCGTGCTCCATGCCGCGGCTTTCGCGCAGGGCCTGGAAGCGTTCCGGCCCCAACATTTTACCTAATGTGTCGGGTGCGTCGACTGCGCCGTCCAAAAGAATATGCGCGACATGAATACCCTTTGGTCCAAATTCAGCGTTCAGTGACTGGCACAGCATGCGGCGTCCACCCATTGCTGCAGCATGGGCATGCTGGCCGGGATTGCCGCGAACGGCAGCTGTTGCAGACGTGATGAGAAGGGTACCTTTGCCGCGCTTTTCCATTAATGGGCACACAGTTGAGGCGACCCTAAACAAGCTCAGCGTCGCGAGCCGCCAGCACAGCTCGAACGCCTTGCGGGACGTATCGTGCAGCGCGCGGTCACCGATTTGGGCACCAAGATTGAACACGACCACCTCAATGGGGCCTACACCCTTCTCTGTGGCGCTGATCATATCTTCAAGTGTGTGTTCTTCTGCTGCATTCAGTAGACAGCCAGAAGCTTCTCCTCCCTCGCCTTTTATGTCCGCAACCAATGTATTGAGGCCCACTGCATCACTGCGACGACACAACACGACGTGATACCCTGCGGCGGCAAAGCGTTTGCCTACCGTTCCCCCGATACCGGCACCGGCACCCACAACCAGACATACTGGCTTCATCGCACTATCTCCTTGTTCAAGCCGGGTCCCCGCTTGGCCCAGACGTCTGTTGATTTTAGTAGCCGGCCACCGGATGAGCGCACTGTCATGGGCTGAATCGCATTTCCAGAGGTGCGATCAACAAAGCACATCCGCTCACCCTCAGGGTGGGGATGATATTTTTCGCCCCACTGGAACAGTGATAGTAGTAAAGGCTGTAGATCCCAACCTTTGTCTGTCAATTGGTATTCCATACGACCCGCTTTCCCGCGGGCCTTCACTAAAATGCCTTCGTTAGTGAGTTTGCTAAGTCGCCGGGTCAGTATGTTTCTAGCGATGCCGAGGCTCTTCTGAATGTCATCAAACCGACGAATGCCAAATGCAGTATCGCGGACAATCAGAAGACTCCAGCGGTCACCGACAATTTCTAGCGACTGTGCCAAGGAGCAGTTCATGTCTTTAAAGGATGTATGCTTCATAGCCATTAATGTTTATTAATTAGTTGCATAATAAAACTCAACGATAACCTATAGAGTCCTTTCACGCAACTTATAGGAGCTGAGCCCGCTTCCCACCGGTAGCTTAATGGGCAATAGCCACATGACAACGACGATGGCTCCAAATCCAAGTGGAAAAATGTTGGTGGCAATACTTGCGACTTTGTGACGGCTACTGCATGCTTCTCCCATACAATAATATGAAGAAATACACATGACATTATTTCACTGCAAGCAGCTGGGCTTCGTCGGGGCAATGGCATGCTTACTGGCACTGCCGTTTTACAGTGGCTGTAGCAATTCCTCTGACGACGACCAGAACAGCCCGCCAGAAGACAACGTGATGATGAATCAATTGCAGTACCTTGGTACACATAATAGTTACCACTTGCGCGTGCGGGAGGATATTTTTGATCTGTTGCTAGTCTACATTCCCGATATCGCCCCGACCCTTGAGTATGCGCATCTTCCGCTCACTGAGCAGTTCTCCACGCAAGGGATTCGCCAGATAGAGCTCGATGTTTTTCACGACCCGCAAGGCGGTCTCTACGCAGCACACCAAGCGCTTACACTCTTCGACGAAGACCCTGCTTCGGGTGTCCCTGCCCTGAGTGAACCAGGGTTAAAGGTGTTGCATGTGCAAGAAGTCGATTATGAAACGACTTGCTATCGCTTTACCGGTTGCCTTCAGGAGATAAAACAATGGTCCGATACGAACCCAAAGCATTTGCCGATAATGGTGTTGGTTGAAGCAAAGGATGAGCAGATACCAGACCCACTCAATCTCAACTTTGCCATTCCCCTTCCGTTTGGCCCTATTGCACTGGATACCATCGATGCAGAAATTCGCAGTGTATTTCCGGACCAACAATTAATTTTGCCAGAGACGGTTCGAGGGGATGCTGTCACGCTTGAGCTTGGCGTGCTGACTAACGGCTGGCCACTTTTGTCGGAGGCGCGCGGGAAAATCCTATTCGCGCTGGATAATGGCGGTGAAATACTTGAACGGTACATTGAAGGTCATCCGTCACTTGATGGCCGTGTGCTGTTTACCAATTCTCCTCCTGGCACCCCTGAGGCGGCATTTATCAAGTTGAATAATCCACTGAGCGAGCCTGGCGTGATAGAAGGCCTTGTGAGGCAAGGCTATATGGTGCGAACCCGTGCCGATGCTGATACTGTTCAAGCTCGCTCGGATGACACGACACAGCGTGAGGCGGCACTTGTCAGTGGCGCCCAATACATTAGCACCGATTATCCGGTAGCTGATCCGCTTTTCAGCACGTACTCTGTGGAGATACCCGGAGATTACATTGCTCGATGTAATCCCGTTAGCCCGGGTGAGTGCACGCTTGCGGACCTGTCACCCTAAGCCGGAAAATATTGCCACGCATCATTGTGCACGCAATAGTCAAGCTGCAGGCCGGGTCGCTTCTGGTCCTGCGATACGCATGGCCTTTTGGTAGGCGGGCCTTGCCGTCACCCGCTGGACGTAAGCGAGTGTATTGGGAAGCGCATCATCGATCTGTCTAGCCCCGAGCATGCCCAGTGACGTCAGATTAAACATCGACATAATATCGGCACAGGTAAAACGGTTGCCGCCCAGATAGTCCGATTCTTTCAGGCGCTGTTCCAGCGCATTGTAAATCCCATCTTCTCGGCGTTGGGTCGTCGTGGTCATCGGGTTATCGTCGCCCGCTTGGGCGCCTCCCGCCTGAAATGCCAGTTTCATAAAAAGAACGGACTGCAGATTATTATTAAAATGCATCCAGAACAGATATTGCGCGTAGTCAGGATCACCGGGTAATACAGATAAAGTCCCTCCACCGTATTGTTGAGATATGTACTCAACGATGGCTGTCGACTCTGCCATTACAAGGTTATCATCACTAATAATGGGCGCTGTGCCTACAGGGTGAAGCGCCCGGTATTGCGCTGGCGCAAGAAAATCCTCACCCCGGTCATACCACTTCAATTCATATGGAAGGCCAAGCTCTTCCATAAGCCAAACTACTCGATCCGACTGCGAAATACCGAGGTGGTGTATTGTAATCATAACGCTCTCCTTCACAAATTGTGCGTGTTCGCGCGGCTCGGACAGGCTGCAATGTCTATGCCGCTGTTAATGTTGCTTCTCTCTAGGCTTCAAATAGACGGGCAATCCGTCGCGCGGTTTGGAAATCGGAGACTGTTGTACTGCCATGGTATAATTGTTAGGCACTGACCAACTATACTGACGCAGCATTTCAAACATCACTACCTTGATCTGCATGACCGCGAAATGCAGCCCGATACACATATGTGCACCGCCACTGAAAGGGACCCAGCAGTAAGGATGGTTCTTGTGCTCCGCACGACCAGCGCTAAAGCGTAAAGGATCAAATTTTAGCGGCTCAGACCAGTATTCTTCCATGTAGTGTGTGTGAATGGGATAGGTTGCTACCATTGCCCCGGCAGGAATTTTTAAGCCCTCAAACTCAAATGACTTGAGACTGTACTTGGGCAAAGTCGACAGTGGCGGATACATCCGGAGTGCCTCTTTCATGACCCAGTCAGTCAATTCCATTTTTTCAAGATCTTCATATTGCAGCGGTTCTGCACCAAGGCTCTGCACCTCCTCCAGAAGGCGCTCTTGCCACTCTGGGTGTTTTGCGAGGGCATAGGTCATACTCGTTAGCGTGCTGGTGGTGGTGTCGTGGGCGGCCATCATCAGGAAGTTCATGTGGTCAATAACTTCCTCATCAGTATATTGATTTCCCTCCTCGTCCGTCGCCTGACATAGTAGCGAAAACATGTCAGCACCATTACCCGTTCGCTTTGCAGGCAGTAGGCGCTGAAAATACTGACACATATACTGACGCGCACGAATACCGTTCCACAGTATTGTGCCTGGAATAGCCAACGGAATTCTCGGCATAGAAGCCGCAACGGTTGCTTCAAACGCTTTGTTCAGTCGAGCGGCCTCATCACCCAGGTCCATGCCAAGAAATATGGTAGCGGCTAGGTTCAGCGTCATTTCTTTGAATGTCGGGAACGCAAGCAAGGGCTGATCAGGCTGTACCGGCCAGCTAGCGACGGCCTCATTCACTTGCGGTCCCATTTCACTAAGATAACGGTGTAACGCTTTATTCTTGAATCCTGCCTGCATCAGGCGGCGATGATAACGATGGTCATCGCCATCTCTGAGCATCAGTCCGTTAGGGAAGACGCGTCCGATAATTTGGTCCCAGGCTTCCTTGTTTGAAAATACTTGATCGCTATTAATTAGTGCGAGACGGTGCGCATCAGCGCCATAAAGATTCACAAACGTTATACGAAAAAACTTTTGCATAACCGCATTGCCGAAACGCTCTTGCATCTCCTGTGCGTGTTGCAATGGATTGACATAGCTCTTTCGAATCAAGCGAATTGTCTCGAGCAAGCCAATCTTGATGGGCTCTAGTTCGTGGATCGTAGTCTCGTGTGTCATAGCGCCTGTCATGCCCAGTTTTAATAGGAGATTTTTTAGTTTTTTAAACCTAGCAGACTGTCTCTGCGTGGCGAGCTACCAATGTATACAAATAGCCGACATTAACAAGCGGTACTTTCATGACATCCCCAGCGACAGAAGGTTTCTAATGGTTGGTAAAGGTCTTCTAGGTATAGGCCATCGTCCTGCTCCAGTCCCATCTCCGTTGGGGCCACCCGATCGAGACATTGTCATCTGGCGGTCAATACATCGTGTATAGAGTGGTTCAGTACCTGTGGTGTCAGCACCAAAGATGTGGTCAACTTGGCATTGAAAAATCCTCAGGTAGCTCACCATGATGACGGGTTTAGATCGACGGAAATTTCTGCAGTTGGCAGCCATGGCTGCTGCTGGAGTCATTTTACCCTCCTGTGGCTCTGAAGAAACCGGCACACGGTATACCAACTCTGATATTGCCAAGCTCGCACAGCAAAGACTTAATGAGGGATTGCGTTCCGGAGGAGGCCCGTTTGGGCCGCTGCGCTTTAACGGCTATCGTGGTCTGGCGGAGCTTCCCTGGTTCGAGCTCGACGACAATGGCCAGCTGCACAATGTCGCCCTCGATTTACCCAAAGCGATTGATATGCACTGCCATTTGGGAATGTCACTGTTGCTGGCGCCCGACGTAGATTTACAGAAGCCCGCGGGACGCGTTATTCATCTTCTCGATTGCGATGCGACAAATCCTGGCTGTGAGCTGGACCTCGATGTGTATATCAATCGAAATTTTAGTGAACAGGCACTTGACGCACTATGGTGGGGCTCAGCAGCCCAAGGGCTGTGGGGAAGTAGCAGCGCCAGCACACAGACCATACCCAACCTGTTGCATGAGATGGATGCCTGTGGTGTTGAGCGCGCCAGCATAATGCCGATCGCCTTCGACCTGCCCTTCGGTGACGACCTAACGGAGCGCTGGATAGAGGCGATAGAAACAGCGGGAGCACAACAACGTTTAATCGCTGGCTGTTCCGTGCATCCGCAAGATCCGGCGCGGTTTGACAAGTTGCGACGTTACGCTAGCGCAGGAGCTCGCATCATCAAGTTTCACCCTACGATGCAACGCGCCTATCCTGATTCCGACGTAATGATGGAGCTTTACAGCGAGTGTGAGCGACTGGGACTCATCGTATTTTTCCACTGTGGCCGCGCCGGTATTGAGCCGGAATCAACCCACCGTTATGCCATGCCGCGCCATTATGAAGCAGCACTAAAGACGTATCCCAACCTGCAGTTTATTCTCGGGCACTCTGGTGCACGCGACGTGGCGGAAGCGTTGCCGCTGGCAGTGCGTTATGACAACGTTTGGCTGGATACTCATGGGCAGGGGGTCAGCACATTGCATGACATGCTCAACCAAACTGGCGGAGAGCGCATGCTGTTTGGCACTGACTGGCCGTTCTATCACTTGGCTGCCAGCCTTGCAAAACTGCTAATCATTACTGAAGGGCAGCCAGACAGGCGCTTTGCGCTGTTACGCGGAAATGCGCAAAGACTGTTAAGTCTTTCGGGCGCGAGCGTGTGAAACGGGCAACGCGAATGGAATACGATGATGTTCACCACCTTTATCCACAGACGCCGTTGCTGCAGGTGGTCGAATGAATATCATCTTCGATCTCGATGGTACGCTAATTGATAGTGCACCGGACATACAGTCCGTGGCGTCCACGGTCCTTGAAAAGCTCGGGAAAGACGGTCTTACGCTCGATGAAACTCGAAGCTTCATTGGTGAAGGTTCGGCAGTATTTGTTAGGAGGATGATGAATGTGCGCGGCATCAATGAGACACTGCACACGCACACCGCAGTGCATGAAGACTTTGTCGCAGAGTATGAATTTTCAGTCGATAAAGCGGTTTTCTATCCCGATGTGATTGCCACTCTCACCGCACTAAAAGCGGACAACCACAAGCTGGGACTGTGTACCAATAAGCCGGAATTGCCAGCTCGCGCGGTAATACGACATATGGGAATAGAGTCATTTTTTGATGCGGTGATGGCTGCTGGTATGTTGAATAGCCGCAAGCCTGACCCCGCCATGCTGTTGAAAACGATTGAAGATTTGGGTGGTGGCCCTACCCTGTATGTTGGCGACAGTGAGGTCGACGCAGAGACAGCGAGCCGGGCAGAAGTGCGACTAGCACTTTTTTCCGAGGGCTACCGTAAAACGCCGGTCAACGAGATTCAGCATGACTGGGTCTTCAGCGAATTTGCTTCGCTACCGGCGATTGTGGCCAAAGCCATGCTGATAGAGCCACGCTAGATTCGCGCCTACACGGTTGCTGTTCGTGATGCTGCAGTAGGCGTTTTGGTTAAAACCCCTTTATCTGGGCGTATCGGTTTCGGTGGTAGGCCTGGTTGCCATAGCTGGATTCCAGTACGCGTGCTCTTTTTAAATACAGACCTGCATTAAACTCATCAGTCATTCCGATTCCACCGTGAATCTGAATTAATTCATTTGACATGCCATGCAGAAACTCGCCGACTTTACATTTTGATAATGAACTCATTTCATCGATATTGTCAGCACTGGCATCAATAGCTTGAAGCGCCGCTTCCACACAAGACCTCGCCAGTTCTTTCTGACTGTAAAAACCAGCAGCGCGGTGGCCGAGCGCTTGAAATGAACCTATCACTTGGCCAAATTGTACGCGGGTCTTGAGGTACTCAAGATTCATCTCGAATGCTTGCGAGCCGGTGCCTAACATTTCAGCAGCAATACCGGCACGTGCGCGGTCGAGGACAGACTCCAATAATCCATACCCCTCTCCTACTTTCCCCAGTACGCCATCGTCTGTCACTTTTACTTGAGTAAATTCGATATTGGCATAACCGCGACTGTCGACGGTGTTAAGTTTCGTCCGCTTAATGCCAGTAGCGTCTGCAGGGATGACAAATAATGTAATGCCATCTGTATGACCTGCCTTGCCATGAGTTCTCGCGGCCACAATATACGATGTTGCAGACATGCCTTCACAAACGAAGGTTTTGCTCCCGTTTAAGGTGAAGACACCTGCGTCGGAATCTGCTGTCAAGGCGATGTTTTTAGGCGCATGCCGAGGGCCTTCTTCGAGTGCCAGAGTGACGATTTCACTGCCATCGGCTATGCCGGCGAGCAGATTTTTCTTCTGGTTTTCAGAACCCCCCATTAAAATTGCCGATGCGCCGACTAAAGCAGATGCGAAGAGGGGCGATGCACTTAACTGGCGTCCTGTTTGTTCCAGTATCAGTCCAAATGTGAGGTAACCAAGATCAGAACCTCCATAAGCCTCCGGAATAATGATGCCGGCCCACCCCATGCTGACCATTTCGTTCCAGATCTGTGGTGAAAATTCAACCACGCTTTCGCCATCCCTAACGTCACGAAATTCTTGCACAGACGCGTTTTTTGTAACCCAGGACTCGGCCTGATGTTGGATCATTGTTTGTTCTTCGGTAAGTGCAGCCATTGACCTAACCCTTCTGAGTTGTTTCTGGCAAGCCCAGAATATTTTTCGAAATAATGTTTTTCTGCACTTCGTAGGATCCGCCGTAGATGGACATGGCTTTTACGCCCAACCACATTCGTACACTGGCGAGTTCATCTTGACTGTATTCGTTGCCTTCCCAGCCGAGGCCCTGGCTTCCCATTAACTCCATCAGCAGTTCAGTGCGCGATTGAGCAACGTCAGTGGCGGAGTTTTTAAGAATTGATGCGACTGCAGTAACTTCCACATTTCCTTTGGCTTCCGCCATTATCCTGCGGATAGTCAGTTTGTGTGCTTTTTCGTCCATCAAGTGGTTGGCCAGGCGCAAACGCAGGTCTGCATCTTCTAGCGTGCCATTTTCGTTAGTGCCAACGTAGCGCTTGGCGATATCGCCTAAAAATTCTCCACCAGTTGCGGGGCCACCTTCACCTGTTTGACTCTGGCGTTCATGCTGCAGCAGCCGTTTGCCCAGACTCCAGCCGTCATTCAAATCGCCGAGCAATTCGTCTTTCTCCGCTTTAGCATCATCAAAGAACATTTCACAGAAAGGGGAGTCACCTGAAATCAGCTTAACCGGTCTTGTTCTAACGCCAGGCTGATCCATGGGAAACATAACGAAGCTGATTCCGCTGCGTTTTTTTGCTTTAGGGTCCGTCCGCACTAGTGCCCCACACCACTGGGCTATATCAGCACCGGACGTCCAGACCTTTTGTCCGTTGATAAGCCAGTGATCGCCCTTATCTTCGGCTTTAGTCGCCAGTGAAGCCAAGTCTGACCCCGCTCCCGGTTCAGAGTAGCCCAGACACCAGAATATCTCGCCACTGGCCATTCTTGGCAGGTGACGGCGTTTTTGCGCCTCGGTGCCATATTCAAGAATAGTGGGTCCTACCATTGTCACTCCCATGCCCGCTAGCATTGGAATCGGATTAAATGCCCCTCTTTTGTCCATTTCTTCGTTGATGATCTGGGCATGCTTCTGACTTAATCCTGCGCCACCGTATTCAAGCGGCCAGGTTGGAATGCCCCAACCTTGGGCCGCTAAATTTTTACGCCAGGTGTCGCTGTCTTCTACAAGCTTGCCGGACACGTTCTTTCCGAGACTTAGTTCAGAAGCCTTGCCATTTAGTGACTTGGGAAAGTTTTCTTCTAGCCAGGTACTGACTTCTAGTCGAAAGTCATCAATCTTGGGTTTGCTGTCAGTCATTTTCTATCTCTCGGTTGAAATTTCAGGCTTTCTACACCTCACTGACCAGATGGGTAAGATCTCGTAGTGTAAGTATTACTATCGTTGTGCGCAGAGCATACGCCTCAGCGGGGCTATGTTAAATAGTTGATCGGGGCATGACAAGCAATCTTCCAACCTGTATACCACTGTAAGTGATTAAATAAATCTAGTCTGAGGTCACTAGGGCTTGTCACTGCGCACAAAGCGTAAAGGCCGGTTCAGTGAGGCACAATACGCAGAAGAGGCCATTACTATGAAGGAATTTGAAGTAAAGGGAGCAGTCATGCCTGGTTTTGAGTCAGTTAAACGGCTCTATGAACACAATATGCGGACACTGGCTGAAAGCAGCACACAGCTGTGTGTCTATTATGGAGAGGAAAAAGTTGTAGACCTTTGGGCATCAGTAACGGAAGAGCCTGATTTCTCTGCGGACTCCCTGGTCAATGTCTTCAGTAGCGGCAAAAGTCTTGAGGCCATTGCGATGGCATCTCTCGTGGGGCGGGGGCTGATTAGTTACGATGCCAGGATCACTGACTATTGGCCAGAGTTCGGTACGAACGGCAAAGGAGAGCTGACAGTGGCTGAACTCATGCGGCATGAGGCTGGGCTAGCAGTGTTTAAGGTGTCTATAGAACCGGAGGATCTACTTCCCGAAAATATAAAGAAAAATAAGGTGGGCCATATTATTGAAGCGCACGGCCAGACATACCCGCGCGGTGGAGGACGAAGGAGAGAGTATCACGCCATTACAAGAGGCTGGATTGTGAATGAACTCTTTCGCCGCGTGGACCCGACAGGACGCACTATTGGCGAATTCCTGCGTGAAGACATCAGCGTTCCGCTGGGCGCAGACGTATTTATTGGTCTGGGGCAGGAAGATCTGGGTCGAGTAAAAAAAGTCGCACTGCTTGGCGTCCGTTTTCAATTCTTGGAGAGTTTGAAACCCAAGTTCCTGAAAAGACGAATGGAATTTAATGTGTTTCAAATCCTTGGCAAATTGATAAGGCTGATTCCCGCGATGCGAAGATCATCCGTTCGCGGCGCACCTCCGCCATTTAAGGGTATGAGAGCTATCGCCTTTTTCAATGACCCCGCAGTCGCAACCGGTGAAACGCCATCGGCAAATGCAAACTGTTCCGCTCGAGGCTTGGCGAAAATAGCCGCGATGATGGCAGCAGGCGGGAAGTGGGACGGGAGGCAATATCTCGATGAGCAAGGATGTAAGGCAATGCATGACCATCCGCGTGAGGCAGATATGGGCTTCGCTATCACCCGGTTCACTCAGGGCGGTGTCGCTCTATTCTCTGCGGTATCCCAAAACAGTACCAAGGTTGAGAAGGCGCTCAATACGGGAAGGGAAGGATTTTATGGCTGGATGGGGCTTGGCGGGTCTCTATTTCAATGGCATCCACAATACAAGATCGGCTTTGGCTATGTGCCTACCTCACTGAACGTACTGGATTTGGTAAATGAGAGGGGAAAGGCTTACCAGACCGAGGTGCTGCGCTGTATAGAGGCTATGAAAAACCAATGAGCCTAGAGTGTCCGGGAGAGAAACCGGCAGACGTGCCATCCTGCTTCACCTAGCCCGGGCGTGCACTCCCCGGCGCGCGGCTAATCTAGAGTGTGAGCAATGAGATATCCAGCAACTATGATTAGGTTAGGTTTTCCTGCGACGGGAGCGTCGGCTCGGCGGAGTTTCATCGCCATCACTACCTTTTACTTTTTGCGGCTGTTCACCTTTTGCAGTCTTTGATAGCCGGCTTATCGCGATTAAATCAAGCGTTTCTAGATCGTCCAATTTTTTTGCATTTTTTTCCAAGGTATCCAGCTCTGCAAAGCTGTACACGTCGTTCCTAAGCTTCTCTAGCCTGTCCATAAAATGCTCCGATGCCTGCCTGACCAACTACTTAAGGGCAGGTTAACGTATTGTTCTTTGAAATGAAAAAAATTAGACCCCCGTGCTCCCAAGTGAGCAAACACAGTTGAAGTCTATGACATGATTGTCGCTATTGCAGTTTTTTCTACCGTCAAGTGCCCATTCCTATTATCGTCGCCCGCTAGCAGCACGGCTAGTTCCTCTGGCCTTGCCCCCATGGTTGCCGCGATTACCCGGATTATTGCGACCGTCACCACTACGACCACCACCGTTGCGCCCGCCACCGCTGCGACCGCCACCGTTGCGAATTGCCTCGGCCTTGATAAGCGGGTCCACATCGTAACCTGGCAGGTTGATCTTCTCGATGTCTAAACCCAGAACTTTTTCGATGTCACGAAGTAGCTTTAATTCGTCAACGCACACGAGGGATATGGCGTGACCCTTTTGGCCTGCACGCGCGGTTCGCCCGATGCGATGAACATAATCTTCGGGTACGTTGGGGAGTTCAAAGTTCACCACGTGAGGTAGTTTTTCTATGTCAATGCCACGTGCTGCAATGTCGGTTGCAACCAACACTCTGATGTTACCGGCCTTAAAGTCTGCAAGCGCTTTGGTTCGGGCTCCCTGCGATTTGTTGCCGTGGATTGCCGCGGACGTAATGCCATCGTCACCAAGCTGTTCCGTCAGTTTATTTGCGCTGTGCTTGGTTCTAGTAAAAACCAGAACTTGTTGCCACTCTTCTTCGCCTATTTTATGCGAGAGTAATTCGCGTTTCCGTTTCTTGTCGACTGGGTACACAATTTGGCTTACCAGCTCAACAGCGGTGTTTTCGGGCGTGACTTGTATCTGCGCGGGTTGCTTTAAAAATTCGGAGGCCAGATTCCGGATTTCCTTAGAAAATGTTGCAGAGAATAATAAGGTCTGACGCTGTTTGGGAATGATATTCAGTAGTTTCCGGATGTCTCGAATGAAGCCCATATCGAGCATGCGGTCGGCTTCGTCCAGAATCAGTATTTCTATTTTGGACAGGTCGATACTTCGCTGCCCTACGTGATCCAATAGACGGCCGGGTGTGGCAACAACGATATCCACCCCCTTGATGAGTTTTTGTTTTTGCGGGTTTATGCTCACCCCCCCAAAAATTACCGCGGAGCGAAAGGGCAGATATCGTCCGTAGTCTCGGACACTCTCCTGCACTTGGGCGGCGAGTTCTCGGGTCGGCGTGAGGACTAACACCCTGGGATGGGGTTTCTGGCTAGCACGGTGAGATCGCTGTAGCAGTTGCAGCACGGGTAGCGTAAAGCCTGCAGTTTTGCCGGTGCCGGTCTGTGCGCCGGCCAGTACATCTTTACCTTCCAGTACCAGAGGTATGGCCTGCGCTTGAATCGGGGTAGCCTCGTCGTAGCCCTGTTTTTCTACGGCCTGCAGAAGTTCAGCCGAAAGGCCGAGATCTTTAAATAGCATGGATATTTTATTCCTGATTTGTGCTTGATGAGATCAATCGGATACCTGAGCTTTCCAGTGTTATCCGACGTTGCTTGTAGAGGGCGCCAATCGCCTGCTTAAATACCTTTTTACTGACCCTGAAAGCGGTGTAAATTTCGGGGGGAGGGCTTTTATCTGTTAGACCGATAAAGCCGTCATTGTCTTTCAATGATGCGAGGATAGCGCTGGAGACCATGTCTATCTTGTCGGTGCTGAAGCCTGGCTGATCCAATGTCAGATCGACTTTTCCATCTTCACGAACTTGCTTGATGTAGCCGTCGATGATGAGGCCTTTACGAATCTTTCGGTATAGTTCATTACCATACAGAAGTCCCCAACATGCATGATTGATAATCGCCTTAAATCCCAGCTCCGTTTTGTCGCCAATGATCAGGCTGACTTTGTCTCCTTGGTTTAGTCCTTGCGAGTCGTCCGAGATCCAGTAGTCGATTCGCGTTGAGCCTGCGAGCCGTCCCTGATTATCCTGATAGACTCTGACCAGAGTATGAGTTCCCTTGCTTAGTGCATACTGCTGTTCAGCAAAGGGTATGAACAGGTCTTTGGGCAGACCCCAGTTTGCAAATGCCCCCAGATCGTTCGCTTCTACAACCTCGAGCCAGGCCACCTGGCCTAAGTGGGCGGCGGGGCATAGAGTTGTCGGTACCGGGTCACCTTCGGCATCGAGATAGATAAAAACTTCCAAGTCATCGTCAGGGGCGAGGCCTTGAGGACACTGTTGCAGCGAAAGTGGAAGACGCCCTGATTGATTGCCATCAAGGATGGCAGCATAGGCGCCAACCTCCAGTACTTTAAGGTGATTCAACTGACCGATGTGGAGCATTAAAGCGGTACCTGAATAAAGCGCGCTGCGGGTAATTGCAAGCGGAGCATTTTGGCCGCCTCCCGTCACTATTTACGCTTTATGCGCCCGTGGTGAGAAGGAGATGAAAATTTACCTGGAAGGCTTACGCCCGTTCAGCTGATAGTCGTATACGGTTAGCCGTTTTGTTAGGTGGATTTGGGCGCGGTTATTGTACACTGATCCTCGGGTAATTCCAGTTAAGTGCCTTTCTGCGAGGGAATTGCCATAATTATATGCCCCATCAAGACGTGGGTCATTGAACATGATAGAAGAAATACCCTACTTATGTTTCGCAAGTAAGCACTATTTCGCCTGCGGTGCTCTCTACCTTAAAGGAGGCTAAAGCGCTCAATAGATTGAACACTGGATGCCCTCACCGTATTGCTCGCTTGTGCTCTAGGGAGACGAAGATAAAAAAATATCATTCAGTGAGTGATACTATTTTCGCAATGATGATTGCTGTCGTCGCAGCGGTTGAGCGGGTTGAAAGTGATCATGAGGGCCAGAAAACCTAAAATAGAGTCTATTATTAGGAATTAGGGCTATCCTAACATAGCATGTGCCATGGCGTTTAAGACATGCACTGCGAGTTGCGATTAGGATCAGGAGGTAGATTATGGATCAGGATATGTTGGCAAGGATAGACCGGTTGGAGTCACTGGACGAAATCCGGCAACTCGTGGCTAAGTACTCCTTGTCGTTGGATATGCGCGATTTGAATGCACACGTTAACCTGTTCGCTGAGGATATTCGGGTCAGTCGCGAACTGACCGGGCGCGCTCATCTCAAACAGTGGCTTGACGATACCCTGCGCAATCAATTCACCGGCACATCGCATCAGATTGGCAATCATGTGATTGAGTTTGATGACCCCGACCGCGCTCATGGTGTTGTGTATTCCAAGAACGAGCATGAGACAGGGAAAGAATGGGTGATCATGCAAATGTTATACTGGGACAATTACGACCGCATTGATGGTCGCTGGTATTTTCGCCGTCGATTACCGTGTTACTGGTACGCTACCGACCTCAATAAGCCGCCCTTGGGCGACAACAAGATGCGCTGGCCCGACCGAGAGCCATACGCCGGAGCGTATCACGATCTGTGGCCTTCCTGGCAGGATTTCTGGGCCAATCCCCCGGATGCCAAAGCGCCGGAGGTTGCAGCCCCCGCGCCATTGGAAGAGTTTTTGCGCACCATGCGTGGAGATGTAACTGAACCGAAAATCCGTGTGCGCTAGACGATTAATACACAAAGCGACTTAGCGGACAGAGCCGCCTCCATCCACCGACAAAATTTGCCCGGTAATAAACGAAGCTCGGTCACTGGACAAGAAGCTTACCGCGTCTGCAATTTCCTCAGGTGCTCCTAAGCGATTCATTACGGATTTCTTTCTGAGCCCGTCCTCCTTATCGGGCTGCTCCTCAAAGTATTGTTCTAGGCCTGGAGTGAGAATGACGCCAGGAGACACGGCATTAATACGAATACCCTTGGCACCGTACTCCGCAGCGGCGCTCTTCGTGAGGATGTTGACTCCACCTTTAGCAGCGGCATAGGCCGTATTAAACGCTTGACCTCGCAATGAAGCGTTGGAAGATATATTGACGATTGCGCCGCCACCATTTTCCAGCATTGCGGCAATCTCGTACTTCATACATAGCCAGGTGTTAGTGAGGCACATCTCGAGGGTTTGATCGAAGATGTTGCGCTCGTACTCGTGTATTGGGCCGCTACCACGACTCACTGCCGCGCTGTTACAAGCGATGTCGAGACGGCCATAGGTGGTGAGTACAAAGTCTACTGTGGTCTTGACAGTATCTTCTTTACTGATGTCGCCGTAGATGAAGCTTGCTGTGCCTCCGGCATTTGTAATCAATTCCACTGTTTGCTGTCCCATCTCCTCATTGAAGTCGGCCACCACAACCTTGGCGCCTTCGCGAGCGAACGAAAGCGCAATGGCGCGTCCAATGCCTTGGCCGGAACCTGTGACCAAGCCGATTTTGTTACTCAATGCTGACATGGCTAGCTCCCGTGCACTGCGATTGTATGTGTGGATGTGTTTTCACGCAGTGCAATCAAGACCATGGGTACTACTAGGATGGCTGCTATCAGCCCGGCCCAAAGGCCTTTGAAGACCGCGTAGTATTCTGGGCTAATGGTCTGGACGCCAAATAGGTAGAGTCCAGTGAGGGTCACTGGGGCGATGATCAAAATGCCTATCAGGCCAAATAGCAATGCGCTTTTTGCTGTGCTGGCGGGGAAGCGATCGGCCAGAGACTGCATAAAGGACGATGGGCCCAAGTTGATCGAATGCAGCGTTCCTTTATTGAGCTTACTGCGCTGCAGTGGAATGACGATAAACGCCACGATCAGTGGTAAAAGAAACGCAGTCGCCACCACATCGACGGCAAAGGAGTCGTCTCCGCTCCATTGTAAGCTGCCCCCACCTTTCATCAACAGCCAGGCACTAAGCCCATTAAAAATAGTGTTGGAGCCACCGCAAACCCATACTTCATGTAAAATATGTCCACTACTATTCTCTGCGCTACTCATTTTTTTAAGCTCCCCGTTGCTTCATCGTATCATTGCGGAAGGTCTCATGGTAAGTGACGGGCTAGGCTAGGGTAGGACTCAAACGATCAGTTTATTGCACATATCCGATCAGGCAGCTGTAGGGCACTGGGAGAGGATTAAAGTGGGCAAATGTTGTGTTAGAATCAAAAAATAATGAGATAAGACCGGACTCGCTAACTGCGGTGGAAGTTGAAACTCTGATGGCCGAAATTACTGTACCTGCGAAAAAATTTGTACGCCTCTTTGATTACATGGAGCGAATTGGTATCGATGTGCCGGCTGTGGCGGCCTCTGTGGAACTTAGGCCTGATCGAATAGCAGCGCTCTCGCCAGAGCATGCGCTCCCTGCTTTACAGTATTCTCGGTTATACAAGGCCGCAGTGGCCGAAATGGAACAGCTGGAACAGGGCCTAGTCTGGGCCGCTGGACTTGGGGGCGAGGCATTTGAGCTGATGTGTCACTGCATGGTTGGCGCACGCACGCTGAGGGACGCATTGCAACTTGCTGAACGTTTCGACGGTCTGCTGTATCCGCTGAATGGCTATCGTGTCCGCCTGTTGGAAGACCCGTCTCTCAAAACGGTGCGCTTGAGTTACGAAATTGAGGTAGCAGAGTCTGAGACGACACTGATCCCCGAAGACTGGGACAGATTCAGGTTTCGTTTGACGGCTGCGCGCGCTTCGGGCCTGCTGGTCTGGCATGCGCTCTGCGGTTGGCTGATCGGTCAGGCGCTTACCTCTGCAGAGCTGCGTGTTGATGCGCCATTTCTTAACCAGAATTACCATGACAGTCTGGCGCGCACTATCAGCGGTCCGGTGTACTTCGATGCAGGTGAAAACACCTGTAGCTTTGATCGAGTACTTTTGGATCGTCGTGTGGTTCATACGCCGGAGTCACTGTTAGACTTTTTCAAGAACAGCGTATATCACCTGATTGCTATGGATAGAGTTCCGGCAAGTACCAGTGCTGCGATCAAATCTCTGGTCACTATTGATCTACACGACGGCATGCCCTCCTTTACGTCCGTTGCGGCTATGCTGTACATGTCGGAGTCTAGCCTCAGGCGACGTTTACAGGCAGAGGAAACTAGTTACCAGACGATTAAAGATGAAGTGCGCTGTCAGGTGGCCATCGACAAGCTATTGAATGAAGACTCTCGCGTAGCAGACTTGGCAGAGTTGCTTGGTTTTACTGAACCCAGTTCCTTTGTGCGCTCCTTTAAGAGTTGGACAGGGTATACACCAAAGGCCTACAAGGACATGATTGAAGCGCTAGGCCGTAAGTGATAGCCACAGGCTGATCACAGCACTAAAGTTCCATCTGCTGTACCAGTTTTCGTGCATCCAAGATGGCGCCATCGATATAGCCAACCTCACGGCAATCGCCGATTTGGTGAATACGAGCGCTGCTCCCCGCCAGTTCCTTCAATAGGCTGTCATCCGGCTCCGCCCCCATTGCAATGATGACTTGTGTGCATTTTCTCTCCTGCACCTCTCCGTCTAGTGAGAACCTGATCATGTGTGCTCCGATCTCCAGATCTCCCACAGATTTGTGCAGTTCTGCGCCATCTTCCCCGAGCAGATGGAGTACACGCGCTCGCCTTACTATCGAAAGCTCGGCACCGAAGGAGGGGCCAGGCTCGAGTACAATCACTTTACGATTACGTTCGACCAAAAACTCTGCAAGTTCTAGTCCCACCAGACCTCCGCCAATAATGAAGACTTCGCGGCGAATCGGCATCCAGAGCTTGCTAAGAAAACGCATTAGGCGAATATTACGTAACAGTTGACTGAGACGCCCTATATTCATCAGGAGCCGTTGCAGCGCTGACAACTTTGCTATCGCTGCAGGACTATTACCCAATAAAATCCCACGTAGCTGGTCACCGTCGAATACATGGCGTTGCTCCTTGCCGGTAATTGCAGGCGCAATCCGTTTCGCGCCTGTGGCAAGAATGATGTGGTCGGGGTCAAGAGTGTCTATATTTTCACGATTGGCTGTGGTGCCCAGCTGAATCGCGATGGGCAGTGCGCGAACAGCGTTCACAAGATAATGTACTAGCCGCTCGTTGGGCTCGTAGGCGAGAGCCGCAATCCGCGCTGTACCACCAAGATCTAGGTCCTTTTCCCACAGGGTGACATGGTGACCTTTGTTGGACAGCAGCCGAGCTGATTCCATGCCACTCGGGCCACCGCCGATCACCAGTACCTGTTGGGGAGAGGCGGTACGAGCAATGATATCACCCTCGTATTCGCGACCGGTATTGTGATTGACGGCACAGCAGACGGCGCGATTGATGAATATCTGGCTCACACAAATATAGCAGTAGATGCAGGGGATAACTGACTTCTCATTGCCTGCAGCAAGTTTAGCCGGCAAGTCGGGGTCAGCAAGTAATCCTCGGCCCATCGCCACGAAGTCAAAGTAGCCGGCAGCAATCCCACTGTCGCCCACGTCAGGCTCAATGCGTCCTACGCCTATGACCGGGATTGAGACCGCCTGCTTGACGGCTTTCGCAAAGGCAATAAAACCGCCTGGGTCATGCACCAGTGGTGCCTCGGTAAAAGCTATGGAATGTGCCACATTGCCATATGCGCTGACATCGATGGCATTGGCTCCGCTACGTTCACACAAGTAAGCTGTTTCGACGCAATCCGGCAGCGTAATGCCACCTTCGACTCGGAATTCCTGGGCATCGAGTCGAACCAGAATGGGGAAATCGGGTGCGGTAGCCTCACGAACGGCAGTAATGGTTTCGAGCAAAAAGCGAGCCCGATTTTCACTTGAACCGCCGTAGTGGTCTGAGCGCTGATTGGTGTAGGGGGATAAAAAATTAGCTAAAAGATAGCCGTGTCCAGCATGCAGTTCGATGCCGTCAAATCCTGCTTGCCGAGCCCGCGCCGCAGCAGAGGCGAAACCCTGACTCGTTTCCGCGATCTGCTCGGGCGTCATCTCATAGTACTGGGGGCCAACGCCGTCGGCCCCGGCACCCTTAATGAAACTCTGCAGCTCGTCGTTGGTCAGTACCCTGACCATATCGCTACGCGATTTCTTTACCGCAGAGGGTACCGGGATGGGGCGACCAGCGATGGTGTCGGCCTGAGATATACTGCCACTGTGGTTTAGCTGGGCTACAATTCTGGCGCCATGCTGATGGACCCGACGTGTGAGTTCGCTCAGCCCCGGTATGAAAACATCATCTGAAAAGCCGATGGTATTTGGCATACTTGCGCCGCGGGGCCAAAGTGCGGCCGATGTCTCCAGTACTATCAGGCCAGAACCGCCTTTGGCACGGGCTTCATAGTAGCTTATGAGGCGTTCCGTGGTGTGCCCATCCTCTGCCGCAAAATTAGTCCCCATGGCGGCCATCACAATGCGATTGCGCAACTGCAGTGCACCGATTTTACCCGGTGACAGTAGGTGTTCGTAACGATGTGACATGGCCTATGCCTAGTTAGCCTAAATAAAAGAATATGATGTTAGACGGCCAAAAAAAATCTCACAGAACCCTTCGAGCCAAATGTATAAACATTTTCGGCCTTCCTTGGTGGGCACAATCAGAAGGTCGCGGAAAAAATGACAGCATTATTCGGGCTGGCGAAATCAATAGGCTAACAACGCTATGTAGTCGACAAACGCTGAACACCTACCTCTGCACAAATAAATACACAGCTATATATTGATGTGGTGATCTTCCTTCAGAAGGTGTTTTAGCACCTTACCGGCAGCGTTGCGGGGTAATGGATTCTCCAGCATCGTCAGGCTAGACGGCATTTTAAAGGCGGCCAAGTGTTGCGAGGCAAAATTTTTGAGAGCCTCTTCGGTTAGTGATGCGCCGGCTTTCGGCACCACCACCACCACAACTTTCTCACCCAATTCTTCATCTGCAATGCCAAAAGCCGCTACCTCTTGCACGGCAGGGTGCTCACACAGCACCGCTTCAATTTCAGCCGGGTAAATATTCTCTCCACCGCGAATAATCATGTCTTTGGCCCGATCAGACAAGTATAGATACCCTTTGTCGTCAAAGTACCCGATATCCTCGCTATCAAACCAGCCATCACGGAAGCTTTTTGCGTTAGCATCGGGTCTCCTCCAGTACTCACTGATCACAGTTGGGGTTTTGATCCAGATGCGGCCCGGGCTGCCTGCAGTTAACTCAGAGCCGTCCGAATCACAAATTTTAACGTCAACCGTGGCATGGCAAAAGCCAACGCTGCCAGGGTTATCGATAAATGCCTGACCAGTGAATGCGGTGCCAATAGAATTAGTTTCTGTCATGCCCCAGCCGGTTCCTCCATACATATTCTGCACCTTCTCACGCATTAGAACAGCGACCTTCGCGGGTGTTGCCGAACCCCCTCCCCCAAGACTGGAAAGACTACTGGTGTCGTGTTGGTCAAACTCGGGTGACTCGAAAAGTTGTAACAACATTGATGGCGCTGCACTGAGTATGGTGATTCGCTCCTGCTCGATGAGTTGCAGAGCGGAATTTGTGTCCCATTTGTACATCATGACAATCTTTCGCCCCGCACGGAGCGCGGTAAAAAATATGGCATGCAGCCCACTGACGTGAAATAAGGGTACCGCTAACATTTGCGATGGCGTGAATCCTTTGGAAAACATTGCGCCGATGAGTTCGGGGTTGGCCATCGCGCAGGCAGTTCCAGTGCATTCGAAATTCATAATGGCCTGACAAAGCGCGCGATGAGTGGAGACTGCGCCCTTGGGTTGTCCCGTTGTACCCGATGTATACATAATGAGTGCGCGGTCTTCGCTATCGACCCTGACCTTTGGCGGCGAAGCGTCTTTGCTATCTGCGATAAAGTCTTCCAATGCTTCGCCAAACTCAATAGTTGAGGATAGGCTGGAGCGGGCGACCACGGCCTTAATATTCGACTCTGTAAGTCCCGCTGCCATAAGGGCGTGACGCTGTTGATCGCAAAATACGGTTTTGCAATCACTATCGCGCGCTGCGAACAAAAGATCCCGCCCAGTACCCCAACTGTTGATCGGTACTGCCAAGGCGCCAATTGATGTAATAGCAACGAATGTGCTGAGCCATTCGGGGTAGTTGCGCATCGCAATACCCACGCGGTCACCGGGCACTATATGATGTTTGGTCGTCAAGGCATCGGCCAGTGACCACGCTTGCTGGAAAAATGTATTAAAACTCCAGCGCTCGCCCTGATAGATGATAAATTCACTTTCGCCGTGGGCGGCAGCTGCGAAATAGACCTCTTGCAGTGTTTTTGGCGCGTTTTTGTAAACGGTGTAGTCTACGTTGTCGATTGAGCATCGGGTGAGCTCAAAATCGCGGCCCGCTCCCGTGAGTGCTGTAACCGATCTATCGTATGCTAACTTACTCTCGTCCATTTCTTTCTCCTAAAGGGGTATGCAGCGCGACCTAATAATATTGGAAGGGGTTAACTCCATTTTAAGGCCAGTCTATAGAAAACTAAGGATCTGTATATATTTGCCTAGCAAATCTAATCGAATTCGGGAAGAAGACACAAAGCACAACCGTTCGTGAACCGTCGATTCAGGCACCAGTAAGAGAGCCCGATTCCTTAGAAGCGCGTTGGCGGTCGCAAATATGCACATTTGGGCCGCGAGGGGCAAGGGGTGACTCTATTTGTTCATAAATATGGTCTGCTTTGCTATGTCCTGTTTTTTACAAACTGAGCATAATTTTAGGCTGTTGGTCCTTGGTTAACCGTCAGGAGCGGCAAAATCAGATCTATTACGGAGGCATTCGAAATGCGCATAAAAAAGTATAAGAGCTCAGTGTTATCCATGGCAGTGGTTTCCGCCTTAGGAGTTACCGATTTTGCCCAAGCCCAAGTGCTAGAGGAAGTCGTTGTAACGGCTCGTAAGCGCTCGGAAAATCTTCAAGAAGTGCCGATGGCCGTAAGCTCGTTCAGCGCTGCACAGCTTCGTGCAGCTCAAGTAGATGGCATTCTTGATTTGGAGCGCATGACGCCTAATGTCACATTGACTGAGACCGGTGGCTTGGTGGCGGGTGCTATCCAAGTATTTATTCGCGGTATTGGTAATGACGCCGGTTTCGATCAGGGTGTCGGCATTTACGCTGACGATGTTTACCTCAATCGCACCACCGGCGCTTTGTTGGAGGTGTTTGATATAGAGCGAATTGAGATACTCAAGGGTCCTCAGGGCAACCTCTATGGCCGTAATACTATAGGCGGCGCGATTAGATTTATCTCTAAAGAACCCACAGAAGAGCTGTCAGGAAGAGTAGAAGTGTCCGCTGGTGATTATGACATGATGAGGATCAGGGGGAATGTCTCCGGTCCCATCATTGGCGATACTCTACTCGGTAACTTTGGTGCTCTTTATAAAACTCGCGACGGTATTCAGACCAACACGTTTAACGACGGCGACTATTGGAGCGAAGACGTGCAGGCCTATCGGGGTAGCCTCGTATGGCGAGCCACAGACGCCTTAAAAGTGAAGCTCGCAGCCGACTACTCCAAGGACAAGTCTGATCCAAGTATTCCGAATCGAGTCGCGGTTGATGCTGCTACGCTGTCAGGAATTGATTTCGTTATCAGTGGTGCTAATACGTATCTCGGCCCAGGCACTGGCCTGACCAACATTCCTAATGATGCTTCTATGCCAACAGACATAGACACAGTGTCGAGTGAGTTTGTGGAAGGCTTTGCACAGTATGAAATCGAAGCAACGACAGTGGCCATGACGGTAGAGTGGGCGCTTAACGATCAGTGGAATCTCAAATCCATAACCGCCAACCGGAGCATGGATAATACGCAGCCCTATGATTTCGATAACACTGATCAGCAGTTTATTACGACCATTAACAATCGAACATCGGATGACTTCAGTCAAGAATTTCAGGTCAATTTCGACTCAGATAATATCAATGCTGTAATGGGTCTGTATTATCTGGATGGGACGCAGAAATCACCTCAATTTACTAACCAGTATGAGCGTCTTCGCGCCATTCAATTTCAAACAAAAGATACCACCAAGGCTCAGAATGACATAGAGTCTACGTCAGCCTACGCTACTGTAGATTGGAACATTACAGAGGAGTGGCAGCTCTCTATTGGTGGGCGCTATACCGAAGACACTAAGAAGCAGACTCAGCGTGCGACTGTCACAGAGAACTTGTTTGCGTTTGCCGGGCTGACGGGGTTTCCGCAGGATGCAGTTGTTTCCGTGGCGCCGGGACAGGAAGCTAATGCAATGCAGAGTCCTTTGTTCGCCTATTGGGCATCAGAGTTCGCGCCGCCGGGGTTTAACTCTGAGTTCACCACGCTGACTTATCCCGAAAATACTGACGCCGATGAGTCCTGGAGTGAATTTTCGCCTAGTGCACGCCTTACCTGGTTTATTAATGATGATTTGATGGCGTATACGGCTTATCAGCAGGGGTTTAAGTCCGGTGGGTTTCAGAATTCGGGCGGCCTCACTACAGTCTATGATCCAGAGACTGTGGATGCTTACAGTATCGGACTGAAGAGCACATGGCTTGACGGCACCCTGCGGCTCAACACCGAAGCATTCTATAACGACTATAAAGATAAACAGCTGTCGACTATTGTCTTAAATGGCGCCAGCCTAGACCAAAGTGTTGGTAACGTCGGGGAGGTTGAAACCACCGGTGCTGAGGTAGAGCTGATGTGGCTGCCGCCAGTTGACGGCTTGATGGTTGGGATCAACGTCGGCTATCTTGATACCGAAATTAAATCTTATGAGAGTGGCGGTGAAAATATAGCCGACAAAACAGCGCTAGGTTTTTCACCGGACTGGACCGCGCAGGGCAGAGTCAGTTACGCGTTTGATGTCTCAGACTGGGGTAGCTTGACGGCGTCCACCGACGTGTCCTATCGCGACAGCGCTTATACTAACTCGCCGATCGATACGACCGACCCTCTGGGTGAGTCGCAGTATCAGGATGCTTATGTCATTTGGAATGCGATCCTGTCATTCCGCACTCAGGATGATCGTTGGGATGTGTCTTTGGAAGGGAAAAACCTAGATGATAAGCGTGTACTAACGAACACCTATGTGGTTGGGCCGTTTGTCGGCGGCGCCTACAATATGCCGCGCACTTGGGCAGCCTCAGTGGCGTACAACTTCTTCTGAGTCCTTGCGGATTCGTTAGCCGCACCTAAATAGGGTGCGGCTTTTTTTTGAATCAAAAAAAGCAATGATCGCGAGTTGTTGAAAGAAAAGTAGTAATCTATGCAAACTCTCTCCTTATGCGAGTGTCGCTGGGGTCCCGTCTTGCCGCAGAAGAATCTAGTGTTAAGTTGAATGTACTTTTTTTAAACTCGAATCCTTGCCTGATTCAGAACAACGCTGGCTCAGTGTATAGTGATCTTAAACTAGTCAAATTGTCGTGAGTATGCCCAATAAAAGTGTATCAGTAGAGCAGCAATTGGAGAGCCTCAAAGGGCAGCGAAAAGGTCCTTATTTGAGCCACAACCCTGTTAGCGCGACGCAGATCTGGCAGTGGTGCTCAGCGATGGGGGATAAAAATCCCCGCTACTCACCCGGAAACGATCAGATCGCGCCTCCTGCAATGATGCAGATGTGGACGATGCGCGATATCAGCGACCGCTATGCGCCAAATTCAACCGATGCTTCACCGTATCACGTTTTTGATGAAATGAGCACAATGGGCTATTCGTCTAACGTTGCTGTTAGCTACGATATTAATTTTCATCGAGACCTGCACATTAGTGAGCGCGTGAAGCATTACACAACTATTGTGAAGATCAGCGATAAAAAATCGACGGCACTTGGCGAAGGGTTTTTTGTTACTGAGCAAGTCGAGTACTTAACGGTTGATGAAAAACCGTTTGCAGATGCTCTGATTACTTACTTTCAGTATCAGGCAGCTGAGGAAAAGGCTGAAGAGAACACACACCGCCACAGTAAGCAGATGGAGGCAGGGTCACCCTTGCTTAAAGGGCTGTCTAATGCGCAGACTGACTATACAGATATAGAAATATCCGCCCTTCACGTGGGCGATCGATTACCAAAGGTTGTTATCCCCATTACCCACAGGCTCATCGTAGGTGGAGCATTAGCAACACAAGATTTTACTCCCGTGCATCACAATGCGGGCATAGCACAGGCTGCGGGAATGCCAGACATTTTCATGAATATTCTGACGACCAGCGGACTGGCTGCTCGCTATGTGGGTGACTGGGCTGGTGCGAATAGTCGCTTGGAAAAACTTCAATTTGATTTGAGGGCGCCTAACCTTCCCGGGGATGTCATGGTGATGACGGGGGAGGTCGTTGCTCTGACGCTAGAACCCTCGGCCGATTTGGTGACAGTTGCATTCACAGGGGAAAATAGTCTGGGCATGCATATATCGGGAAGCGCCACGCTGGCACTTTCAGGGAAAAAATAAAGGCTATAGGACAACCAATATGACTAGATCACGCTTTAAAGGAAAGGTCGCTATTGTTACAGGCGGCAGTATGGGGATAGGCAGGAGCACAGTACTGCAGCTGGTAGAAGAGGGTGCTCATGTCGTGACTTGCGCTCGCCGTAAGCCCAAATTGGACGAACTGGAAGAAGCATCGAAAAAATTGAGCGGCAGCTTCACTGGCCATGAATTGGATGTTGGCGACACAGAGGCTTTCGCTAGACTCATTAATGAGACGGCACAACAGTACGGTCGGCTAGATGTACTGGTCAACAACGCGCCATCCGTTATAGGGGGCATGGTCGTCGATCAGACTTTGGATCAGTGGCGATCGAATTTCGGCATTGGCGTTGATAGTGTCTTTATTGGTGTGCAGGCGGCATTGAGGATTATGATCCCTCAGGGCAGCGGCTCGATCGTCAATATCTCCTCGGTGAGTAGTCTTCGGGCAGGGATCGCTTCGGGTGCTTATGGCGCAGCCAAGGCGGCACTTAATCAATTTAGCCTATGTGCGGCTATGGAAGCGGCCCCCCACAACGTGCGTATAAATGTGGTTGCCCCCGGCGCTGTTGAGACGCCAGGGCTCAATGCGGCCACCATGAAAAATGACGCGGTGAAGAAAATAATTACTGACGCAATCCCGATGCTGCGAGCCGCTACAGCTGAAGAGGTGGCCCACGCTATCTGTTTCCTCGCCTCCGACGACGCCTCTTTTATCACCGGCGCAGTATTGCCCGTCGATGGAGGAAAAGCCCCGCAGTTATATGTGCCTGCTTTTGATATTACTAACTTGGACAATCAGGCCAAAGATCGATAAAGGTGAGGAAATGATTCTCTACCATGCGGTATAAGAGAGTCTATTAGTGCTCTGATATGTCATGATTGACGACGGTATTGTAAGTTGCGAGGCGATTAACATGGGCCGATTGCTCTATATAGTATTAGCATCAATGAGCTTGCAGTTTGGTTGCAGCTCGTCTGATTCTGACTCTTTGTCTTCATCCGCGTCTGAATATGGGCTCACTGAAAAGCCTTATACGTCACTACAGCAGGTATGGGTGCCCAATGAGCCTTCGCCTGAGGTACGTGCAATGATGGATGATGGCACCTTTACGGTTTATCAACACCCGCAGTACGCAGGAAACGGTCTTGGCGCCAGATTAGAAAGCGGCCTGCCCTGGATAGAGCATTTGGAATTGGCGCCTAATTTTGCAGCGCAGGGTGCCCAGCGATCAAGTCTTGCTTATATTTTGGTGATCGCAGACCCGCAGATCATTGATGAAGAGTCACCCATAAGAATGGACGGCTATGCCAATGTGTATCGGCCTGGCGGGCAACTGACGCCCCAAGTTTTTGAGGCTAATATTCGCACTGCACGGCGTATCAGCGACAGGAGCAGCAGGCCGTTTGATTTCGCGATTATCGCGGGCGACCTGACGGACACCAGTCAAAAGAATGAACTCGACTGGATGATCACGGCGCTGAATGGCGGCGTTATTGATCCCGACTCTGGCGTTGATGATGACCCAATCCCTGGCCCTGGGAATGACTACAATGATCCGTTTCTTGCGATAGGGATTGAATCACCGTGGTACGTCGCGCTCGGCAACCACGATGTCTTGCATGTTGGTGGTTTTGGGTTGATTGACAGTACACTGCGAGACGCAGCGCAGGGCGACCACCTTTTTACCGGTAGCAATTTCAGCAAGATCTGGGGGGGCTATGTGGCGGGCGACACCGCAGACCACAAGGTTATTTTTGATGCCAGCGTTATGACGCCAGCCGACCCTGACCGGTTACCACTCAACGAGACCGAGTTATTGCAAACGCTTTACGATGCAGGAGGGGCGCCTGCTGGTCATGGCTTTAGCCTAGATGATATCGCGGCTCAAAAAGGCTATTACAGTGTTCATCCTGTTGCCGGAAAGCCCATTAAAATGATTGTATTGGACTCAACCGACGCTGCAGAGACTGCTCTTGGCTCCATGAGTCAAATGCAATTCTCGTGGTTGCATGAGGAATTGGTGAGTGCTGCTGATCAGCATGAATTGGTTATCGTGGTCTCGCACCACCGCCTGCACGACTTTGACGATAAAAGTAAAGTCTCTGGTGAAATGGTAAAGGACTTATTGGTGAGCTCGGACAACGTGATTCTCCATCTCACCGGGCACGGCCATAGAGACAGGAAAAGCTTACAGACGGCAAACGGCGAGGGTGGTTTTTGGGAGTTAATGACAACATCCACGATAGACTTCCCGATGCAGAGCAGAGTTTTGGAGCTCGTGGATGAAAATAATGGCTACCTGTCGATTTACGTAACTAACGTTGGCCACAATTCAGCTGCGACTACATTGGCCTCTAAGGCACGGCAGCTGGCGGCAGGGAAGTTGGCTTTCGGCACGACATTTTTTGATGGTGATACGGTAGCTTTTTGGGAGGACGAAGTTCAGGCGCAGAATTTATTGTTACGGGTAGCGTTGCCGGATGATATAAGCAGCAATTTGGCTACGATTTCCGACTGGCCCAACACTATTGAATCTATTCACACCCTGTCACATTTTTGAGAGGACTGCACCCAGTATTAGCGTGATGAATGTTGTAGGGACGGGGCGGGGCGGGGTTAGAACAAAGGGGGTACGGTAGGGGGCTCGGCAGTGACAGTCGGAGCCCTTCCGCTCAGCTTGTCCGCTTCGTCGATCCAGCCGCCGCCCATTGCCTTATAGATATTGGCCGATGCTGCTAATACAGCCGCACGTAATTCCGCAAGTGCCAGCTCGGCAGGGAATAGGTTTTGCTGCGCTTGCAGCACAGTGGAGTAGGGGACATAACCCGCATCGTACTGTAATTTAGCGAGCCGCTCGTACTCGGTTAATGCCGATACGAGGCGTTGCTGTGCTTCCAGCTGTTCGCCTGTTTTTAGATACGCTACCAAAGCATTATCAACATCCGCAAATGCGCTTTGTACTGCAAGTTCATAACTTGCCAGGGCTGCCCGTTGCGCAGCTTCCGATTGCGCGACCTGACCGCTCACCGCACCGAAGGAGAAGATCGGTCCGACGATCTGGCCGGCATAGTTCCATGTGCGGCTTGATCCCTTGAATAAATCAGACAGATTGGAACTCGAATCGCCAAAGGCACCGGTAAGAGAGATCGTTGGGAAATAGAGCGCTTTGGCTGCGCCTATTTGCGCATTGGCGCCGATCAATCCCTGCTCTGCCTGCAGCAGGTCGGGCCGTCTTTCGAGCAATAATGAGGGCAGGCCAGCGGGGACAGTCGGGCTGACTAATTCCGAGATCGATTTTCCGCGCGGAATGGCGCCCGGGTTGTCCCCAAGCAATACCGACAACGCATTTTCTTGTTGGACGATCTGCGACTCGATCTGTGGAATCTGTGTTGCAGCGGTCTCATATTGAGATTCTGACTGTGCGACGGTCATTAGCGACGTCTGCCCATACTTAAACTGAAGCTTATAGAGTCTCACGGACTCTGCATAAGTCGCCAGTGTGGCCCGACTTACCGCCAGTTGCTCATCGAGGCCACGTAGGTTGATGTAACTCGTTGCCACCGTGGAAACCAGCGTTAGAATGACACCACGACGAACTTCCTCAGTAGCCAACATATTTGCCTGAGCCGCGTCAGACAGACTTCTTATGCGTCCCCACAAATCCAGTTCCCAACTGGCGGAGAGGAACGCCTGGTAGGTCTCCAGTTTATTAGGAATCTTGGGGGCATTGGGAAACGTGCCAGACAGTTCTGTATCACCCAGGCGCCGCTTTTCGCCGCTTGCACCATAACCGATCTGCGGATACAGGTCTGAACGTGTTTGGGTAACGATGCCTAGCGCCTGTTCAACATTCGCTGCAGCGATCTTCACATCGTAGTTGTTAACCAGCGCAGTGGCGATCAGTTCGTCGAGCACAGGGTCGCCAAATTGTGTCCACCATGTAGTATTTGCCGTCTCACCCACCACCCTGGGTTCATAACGAAATTCCGTCGGTATTGCCACGTCGGGTCTTTCGTAGTCTGGAACCAGCGTGCAACCGGACGTCACCATCAGTGCGGCCGGCATTGCCAACATGCAGGAGTACAGGCAGGTTTTTTTCACCGCAGCGGCAAGAGAACGAGTCAACCATGATAGAGGGCTATTCATATCATTCCCCGTCTCGTGATGCTTTCGGATCGACAATTTCTTCTGAGGTCTCGCTCTCATCTGGAGCATCTGAGTCCTTATTTTTGCCCTCGCCAAAACGGTCAAAGAGGTAAAAAAGCAGCGGTACGTAGAGCATTGCAAGCGTCGTTTCGCCTATCATGCCGCCGATAATACCGGTACCAATAGAATGACGCGCATTGGCGCCAGCTCCCATCGCTAAGGCCATTGGCAGACAGCCCGCCGCAAAGGCGAGCGATGTCATAATAATAGGGCGCAGACGCTGTTCTCCAGCCAGTATGGTCGCTTCCATAATCGATTTGCCTTGCTTGCGGAAATCGACGGCAGCGGAGACGCGCAACACCGCGTTCTTGGCGCCCAGACCAATAAGTACCAGTAGACCGATTTGAAAATAGACATCATTCTCTAGGCCACGGATCATAATCATCAGCAGTGCACCAAGAACACCAAACGGCACAGCGGACATTACTGCACCGGGTAACGTCCATGATTCATACTGTGCTGCGAGGACTAAAAACACAATAATGAGTCCGAATCCAAAGGCGAGTATTGAAGTGCTACCCGACTGTTTCTCTTCAAAGGCCAAGCCTGACCAGGCATACGTATAACCATCGGGCAGCACATCGTCGGCCAGTGCCTCCATTGCCGCAATCACTTGACCTGAGCTATAACCCGTCGCCGCAGTTGCGGTCACCTTACTTGCAGGGAAGCCATTGAAGTGCGGTAACATATCAGGGCCGGTTACCCAATCAAGACTTATGAGTGCAGACAGGGGGACCATGTCGCCGCTCTTCGAGCGGGCATACAAATTCAGTAGGTCATCAGGCTCTTGCCGATATTGAGCGTCAGATTGTAGGACGACCCACCAGACTCGACTGAATTGAGTGAATTGGCTGGCCGTTATCGATCCAAACTGTGCCTGAATGGTTTCATACACATCGGCTATTGCTACGTTTAGCAATGCGGCCTTATCACGATCAACGTTAACGCGCAATTGCTGCGTGTTCGCATCGAAGGTGGACGTTACCCTAGTGAATTCAGGGAGCTTACTTGCGCGTTCAAGATAGTCTTTTGTGACTTTGTCAAGCTGGGCCGAATCACCTGTACCGATATCCTGAATCCAGAACTCCACTCCTCCCGTGGACCCTATGCCGGGAATGGCCGGCGGTGCGACCGGAAGAATGACTGCTTCTTGTATGTCTTCAGTTTCTGCATGCAGCGTCGTTAGTACAGCGCGCGCATTTTCCTTTTTGGCCATTGCTGCTGATGAATAACGTTCCTTGAAGTCTGTCAGTGTTACAAAGAACGCTCCGGCGTTAGTCTTGAAGCCACTGTCTAGTAGACTGTAGCCTGTGATCATTGAGCGTGTTTCTACGCCTGGAATTTTTTCGAATGCGGCATCCACTTTCTCAGCGACGGCCTGCGTTCGACCCATGCTGGACGCCTCGGGCATTACAATCGCGGCCATTACGTATCCCTGATCCTCATTTGGGACAAACCCGGTCGGTATGATTGAGAATAAATGATAGATCGACCACAGGAAAAACACTAGCAGGCACAGTGCAATCCCCGAGCGCTTAATCACAAATTCCACAGCGTGGCCAAAACCAACCGTCGTAGAGTCTACCTTTCGATTAAACCAGGCAAAGAATCCGCGTTTCGGCGGTGGGTTCTTCTTTAAAATCAGCGCGGCCAGTGAAGGGGTGAGAGTAAGGGCCAGAAAGCCCGAAATTGTTACCGATACTACGATTACGATAGCAAATTGTTTGTAGAGCTGACCGGTCGTCCCTGGAAGAAATGCAGCAGGAATAAACACCGAGGCCATCACCAATACAATTGCAACAAGGGACGTTGATATCTCCTGCATCGACTTTATCGTCGCCTCCTTCGGTTGGAGATCGTGCTCATGCATATTCCGTTCGACGTTTTCAACCACTACGATCGCGTCATCCACCACCATTCCAATGGCGAGGACTAATCCAAAAAGTGTAATTAGATTGATCGAAAAACCCAGGGCTAACATTCCCGTGAAGGTACTGATCAGCGCTACGACGATCGCAATCATACAGATGATGGTCGTACGGAAGCTCTGCAGAAACATAAACACCACAAATACGACAAGCAGTATGGCTTCAAGTAACGTGTAGATAACCTCTTCAATGGACAATTTGACGAAGTCATTCGTGTCGAGCGATATGTCGTACTGCAAGCCTGCAGGAAAGCTTGGCTGCAGCTTGTCTAATGTCTCCCTCACGCCCTTGGATACCTTGAGTCCATTTGCCCCCGGCTGCAGGTAGACAGCAATAAAAGTGGCCTCCTTGCCGTTCATTTTTGAGTCAACAATATACTGCTGCAGTCCAATCTCGGCGCGAGCGACGTCGCCTAGCCGGACGATGGCATTCGTATCGGGGTCTGCGCGCAGGATAATATCCTCATATTGCGCCGGGTCTGTGAACGGAGACTGCGTCACGACCGGCAGCGTAAGTTGCACCGGGCCATCCGTTGGTCGCTGTCCGATTTGCCCTGCCCCAAACAGGGCGTTTTGGTTGCTGACTGCGGTCTTGATATCGGTGGTGGTAATTTTCAGAGAGGCCATGCGGTCGGGATCCATCCATATTCGCATTGCCTGATCCGGCACCCCCATAATTTGTGCTTGTCCGGCGCCTGGAACCCTCTTGAGCGAATCGAGGATATAGACGTTTGCATAGTTCGCGATGTAATCACTTGAATAACGCTCATCGTCCGAATACACACCAATCAACATCATGATAGAAGACGACTTCTTCTGTACAGAGACACCCTGCTGCCTCACTGCGGTCGGCAGCTGCGGCTCAGCGAGGGCGACGCGGTTCTGCACCTGCACCTGGGCGATGTCGGGGTCGGTGTCAAGTTCGAAATAAATCGACAAGGAAAGCCGGCCTGAGGCCGAGCTTGTCGATGTCATGTAAAGCATATTGTCGACGCCATTGATCTGCGCTTCTATCGGAGCCGCGACAGAATCCGCCAGCGTCTGAGAGTCGGCGCCGGGGTAGGAGGCAGAAACGTTGATCTGGACTGGGGTGATTGTCGGGTATTGCTGCACCGGTAGAACAGACATGGAGACTAAACCGGCTAAACAGAGGACAATCGCCACGACACCGGCAAAAATTGGGCGTTCTATAAAGAATCGCGAAAACATATTGGGTGACTCCCTACCTACTTAGTTGATGTTGCGGAGGGAGAAGCTTTATCTTGCGGCGCGTCGGCCGTAATAGAGACAAGCGTATCCGGAGTCAGACGGATCGCACCGTCGACGACGACTCGGTCACCGCTGGCAAGTCCCTCATTAATAAACCAGTCGGCACCGTTCCATTCGCCTACTGTTATAGATCTTAACTTGCTTTTGTTTGACTTATCGACGAGCCAGACGAAGTGGCCGTTTGCGCTTTGCTGCACAGCACTCTGTGGTATGAGGATTGCATCGGGTCTAACTGCGCCGATAAGCTGAGTACGCACATATTGGTTCGGTCGAAGAACACCATCAGGGTTATCAACGGCGGCTCGAATCAGGAATGTGCCGGTGTCCACGTTGTAGGACGGATCTGTAAAGTCGATACGGCCGCGTTGTGGGAAGGTCGTCCCGTCTACTAACACTATATGCACGGAGTATTCGTTGTCTTTAGGTGCCTTTAGTACCCCCTTCTTCTCCTCCCCAACGATGCGTGCCAGTATATTTTCAGACAGGCTAAAATTAATCCACATGGGCGAAACCACTGAGACCGTCGTCAGTTGGGAGTTTGCTGCATCGAGATAGGAGCCATCAGCTATCGCCGACAAACTGCTCACGCCATCCACAGGTGAAGTAATAGTTGTGTACGAAAGATTGAGTTGAGCGCTGTAAAGCTGCGCCTTCGACTCGGCAACAGCCGCTGATGCTTCTTCAAACTGGCCCTGAGCGTCATCAAGGTCGCGCTGTGATAGTGCATTTTGTTCAACCAGTGGCTTTGTACGTGCTAGATTTGCCCGAGCTACCCCGACGGATGCCTCATACCGCTGTAACGCGGCTTTCGCCGCATCCACTTGCGCTTGGAACGGCTTTTTGTCCATTTGAAAGAGAACATCGCCCTTCTTGACTTTTGAGCCTTCGGTGTAAACGCGCTTCTCTAGGAACCCCGACACTCGGGCCTGAATATTGACGCCCTGAGAACTTTGCGTCTGTGCTATGAACTCTAGGGTTACGGGGGTATCTTTTGGAACAACCGTTAGCACAGTCACGGGAACACCCTTCGGCGCGGCAACTGGCTGGTCTTTTCCACACGCTTGGAGCTGAGCGATTGCTACGGTCAGCAGCACTGGGAGCCAAACGCACTTTTGCATGAATTTTATCTGTCTGACCATGATGGGCAACCTGAGTATTAAGGGTGAAGATGGTAACAGTTTTTTTTCGCTATGAGTCTAAGGCCTTGCTAATTGTGGTCATTGAAAGAAAAATACTAGCAATAACTAACTAAAAATCATCCTAGAATGCCCAATTATAATCTATCAAAGGCTAACTCGTCACCAATAGGCGGACACACATTGACAAACCGTTCGAATGATATAGTTTCACGATACGGTATTTTTACAAATCTGAGAGAACAAGCTCATGGCGTCTAGTGAAATGTCGATGTATCGCGAGTGTGTTTTGGAGCAGAAAGAAGCGATTCCCGCAATTTATGGCGATGTTGATTTCACAATCCTGCCAGAGCGCTATGTCAGTGGCGTGGATCTAGGCAACAGCCTGCCCTCGCGCTACAAGCGCTATGCCCAAAGCGCACTGTCTGACCCTGAGCGGGTCGCAAACATTCGCAACTACACAATGATGGGTGATGGGGTAGCCGATGCGTATGCAGCGCTGATACCCGAATATGGATTTCGCACGCTGGTCGCTATGCTAGAGGACGCCTGCGAGAATGGTATTGAAGCTGTTTCCAATGCCCCCAAGGAGCTTGTTACCTTCATCCACGCTATGGAAGCAACACCCGATTGGGTCGACATGGACCTTGTTGAAAAAGGCGCTCGACAGGAACGTATCCCGCTTGTGACTATCTCGCCCTTTGCTATCCGGGGTGCGTTCATTGCCACTTTCATGAATAAGTACACGGCTTTGCCAATGACTATGACCGGTACGCTGTCGGACTCAAAATCAGCAAGACGCGTACTTGAAACAGCAAGCTTCTTTACGGCAACTGCGATGCCCGGCGCCATGGCCCGGTTCGGTCGTGGGTTTCAAGCGGCTGCCAAAGTGCGCCTTATGCATTCTATGGTCCGCTACAACATCATGCAGAGCGGGGAATGGGATGTCGCTACCTACGGCATTCCTATCCCTCAGGTTGATCAGATGCCTGCGGGACTGATCGGTATCTTTTTGCTGTCATTCAAACTGCTCGGAAAAGGTCGCACTCACTTTACCTCGGCCGAACGCGAGCGCGTGGAAATGGCACGCTATCGTTGCTTTCTGTTGGGCCTGCCGCAGGACCTGCTGGGTGAGACACCCCAAGAAATTGTTGATCTTATAATGGCTCGGGCACTGTCGTTGAGGGAGGAGTTTGATGACGACACATGCGGGGAGCTAGTTCGAGGAACAATGGATGCAGAACTACTGGATGATCCTTCTGTTCGAGGTCGAATTCATAGTTGGATGGAGCGCGGCTTTTCCAAATATTTCCTCATTCAGAATTTTTGCGATGGTAAGACCGCGCGTGCCGAGAAGATAGGAATACACTATCGTCTCGAAGACAAACTGGCCACAGCGGTCACGATATTGGTGATTATAGCCAGTTCTGGCTTTTACACTTTAGGCATGCGCATCCCGGGATTGCGGAGTCTATTGGACAAAAAATTGGTCAACAAGATTGCCAGTCTTTTGGACAGCTATGGCCACGCTGACTTTATTACCGATGCCAGTGAATATAAACTAGCAGTCGCTAAATAGCGGTGAGGTCGGGCCCTCGCTTACAAAATAAAAGGGATAATCGCTTTTCGTTCTTTTGGATAGTCAGGAAATTTTTCGCGATACCACTGATGGTTGTCTAGCGCCCTGAAGATCAAATTAGATGCCGTCATAAATGCAAATGTCAGTCCTGCAATTGACCACGCTGCACAGCAAAAACCAAACCAGGTAATAATTTCGCCGAGATAATTTGGGCACGAGACCCATCTGTAGGCGCCACCGTAAGGGATGCTATATTCGTTCGGGATCTGTTTACGCAATCTTGTGAGCGTTCGGTCAGAGACTTTGTTGAGTGTGTAACCTGTCAGAAACATGAGGGTGCCAATGATAAAAGCCGGTGAATAAAACCAATCGTTCGATTGTAAATGGATAGCGTATTTTGAAATATATTCTCCGTTTAAATAGCCACAGGCCGTACAAAGAATAGCGCCAAATAACGTCATACGCAGTGGGGTAGACGACCCTGCGCGAACCTGCAGCTGGAACGGGTAAATAAATGCACGATGGAAATAGTGCATCTGCCACATAATAAACAGTACGACTATCGGCGGCGTCACAGGCAAAGGTCCAGTAAATATAAAATAGCTAAAAACCAAACAGGCGGGCGACTCCATCAATATCCACGATAGACGAGTAGGAATTTTGATGCGGTACTGTCCCTTGTCATGGCGGCCATACACAAGGGGGACGTTCAATTTCATCAATTTTGCGGTAATCCACAAAAGCGAGGCGATGAAAACGAAGGCAAGTGCCGCTTCAAATTCACCTGAGTAGTTCATAGGCTCTCTGCACAATCATAAATCCGATGCTGATTAGTCAAAAACCACAGTGGGCATGTAAGCCGTGTCGTAAAAAACTGAGAACTGATAGCCAAGATTCTATATTAATCCAGGTAAAATCCGTATTTTTATCAAGCTACGTAAGCCATCGCAGTCGTTTGAATATTTTCCCGGGAAGAGAATCATGGAAATTGCAAAACGTGCCATGATTTCCGATATCTCTACGCCCTGATCAGCCAGCTCTGGTCGAATTTCAATCAGTGGCAATGCGGTCATTTCTGAGAAGACTAGGGTTGCTTCATCTGAGAAAGCTCTATTTCTTAATGTTCCCGCCAGCTCATGATTCAATACATATGACAGGTTACGGTCTTTGGGGAGTTCCTCCACAACATAAATAATGGTTTCGACGATACGCTCCTCTATCGTGCCAAATTGTCGTGCGCGTTTAACCACTGCCCGGGCAAAGACATGGGCCTCTATGTCAATTGCGGTGAAAAAGACCTCGTCTTTATTTCTAAAATATTTGTACAGTGTCGGTCGGGAGATGCCGGCTTCTTTGGCTATATCAGTCATGGTGGTCTTCTCAAGACCCAGACGCTTGAGGCAATCCAGAGCGGCTTCACAGACGCGGCTCTTCGCCTCGGTATCATTTTTAGGTCTGTTGCCAGACCAAAGTGACTTGCTCAATCTCGGAACCTTTTTTGGGTGGAAGTGATGATTTTACTTTACACATTGTCATATCTTGTTAATATGTTACCGCATTGATGCAAGAAAGATCAATACGGTAGGGTCAATCTTGAAGAAATAAAGGGCGGGCTACCCAGTTGACAACACAATCATGCCAACCCTATTACCAATAACGTCAAACCCTGGGCGCAAACGCTGCCCATAGCGGATTAACAGAGCACGAAATTGAGGTGAATTATGGCCCTACTAATGCCGAAGTATTTTCAACGTGAAAACTCGAACCTGAGAGCGAACTGGTACCGTATCAAGACGTCGTTTACAGGGATAAAGCGACTGGTGACATTGCCGCAGGAGGACAAGGATGCGTGCGTCAATGCTTATAAATTCCTGCAGCGCATGCAAGGTGGAGAGGAGACCACTACCGAAGACGAGACAAAAGCGATTGCAGCCTATTACAAGGTTTTGAACAATATGCTGTCGGTGTTCGATTTGGAGAAGCTCTACATCCCTCCACAGCTAGACGAGAAGGAGGGCTTGTATGGAAATCAGTTGTTATGCGAGCAAGCTATGTTGAAGGAGATGGAGCTACAGGACCCTGAGAAGTCGCATCTGTTGGACATGGGCTGCGGCAGAGGAAGGATCGCGCATTACATTGCCTCAATGACGGGCGGCCAAGTGTCGGGTTATAACATCGATCCTGATCAAGTCGAAAATGCAATCGACTGGGCTGCAGAAACCAAGATGAGCGAACGCCTTCATTACAAAGTCGGTAATCATCACGACCCACTCGAGTATGAGTCAGGGATTTTTGATGGTTGTTATTCTGTCCAAGCTGTTTGGCCCTTTTTCAAAAAGGAAGAATTAAACGACCATGCGAGAGAAATGTTCCGCGTATTGAAGCCCGGTACGCGATATTCATGTTCTGAGTATTTGTTATCCCCCTACTTTGATTGGAGTAATGAAGAACATGTAAGTCTGCACCGGTCTTACCTGCCGACGTTGGCGGCAACTCAGTCGATGTATCCGGCGGATGTGTGCGCAGCGCTAGAAAGCGCTGGTTTTAACATTATTCTTTCCGCGCCGTCAAAAAGCGAAGCGTGGCCTATTTGCGAGCAAAAACGTGACTTGATCCTTGTTGCACGAAAAATCGTTAGGTTTCTTGAAAGGATTCGGATAATGCCGCCATGGGTAGAAGAATCACTTGATCTTCTTCAAACCGGCGGTGAATCTTGGACTATGGCTGAGAAAGCAAAAATAGCAGATTTAAACTGGAGAATTGTCGCGGAAAAACCCGCACAGTAGACAGATGCAATCTCCATTGCAGCGGCGACTTTTTGGCCGGCATCAGTGATTCGCTGCTCCCGATTCGAGCGAATTTCTGCGTTGATCAATACGTCGTCGGTAATTCGAAAGCGTGGGTTTCATGCCCGTCGATCTAGACTCCTTGTGTTGGGGACATTATGAACGTTCTTGTTACCGGCGGTACGGGTTTTGTTGGGTCGCATACAGCGAAGGCATTGAAGCAGGCTGGACATCATGTTCGCATACTGGCCCGCTCAGAGCACAAAGCAGAGAGTGTGTTTAAGGCTATAGGTGTTGACGTCGATGAGATCATGGTCGGTGATGTCACTGATCCGGTCGCAGTTGCCCGCGCGATTAAAGGTTGTGACGCAGTCATTCATTCGGCGGCGATGGTTTCCACAGCAGATAGACATGCTGAAGAAATGCGGGAGATCAATGTGGGTGGCACTAAACTCGTCATTGATGGCTGTCTTGCCGCAGGAATTAAAAAGATTATCTATGTGTCTAGCGTCAGTGCTCTATTTAACGCAGGCGACGCAGTGATGAATGAAGATACGCCGGTAAGTGTTGCGAAAAGCCCCTACGCTCGCACCAAAATTGAGTGCGAACACTATGTGCGCGAATTGCAAGCACGGGGCGCGTCCATCATCACTACTTACCCCGCCGGTGTGGTCGGCGCGCATGATCCGGGCCTGTCCGACCCCCATTTTGGCATCAAACTGTTTGTTGGTGTGTTCACTTTTACAAGTAGTAGCGGCGTACAGCTGGTGAATGTCCAAGATATTGCGGATGCGCACGTATCTATTATTGAGCGTATTGACGGTCCAGATCGCTTTATACTGGGCGGCCACTATTACAGCTGGACAGAAATGCTCGAGATTGTTACTCGGCTGACCGGTAGAAAATTACACGCTGTGTACATTCCGGGGAAGATGCTGAGACTGTTGGGGCGTTGTGCTGATGTTGTAATCAAGATAACAGGTAAGGAATTCCCTTTTACTGCTGAAGGTATGATGTATGCCTCACAATGGGTCTATGCTGACAGCAGCAAGATGGAAACTGAACTAGGGCTACAATTTTCGGACAGTGAGGACACATTGGCCGAAGTGATTCTTTGGCTTTATGACAGTGGCCATTTGTCGAGGCGGAAGGTGGGGAAACTAACGCTTCAGTAAGCCTCACGTCCAGTTTATGCCTCTCTCATAATCCGTCCATACGCAAAGCGTGCTATAGCGAAAGACAAGCTGAGGCTTTACCAATCGGTAAAATCTGGGAGCAGACCCGACAGTTCAGAGTCTGACAAATTGCGCCAGACACCGGGCTTTAGCGTGCCCAGTTTCACGTTGACAATTCGGGTGCGTCTTAATTGCACGACTTTATAACCGAGTACCTCAGCCATCAGCCGAATCTGCCGATTCAAGCCTTGAGTCAGTACGATTCTAAAACCGTATTTCGCGAGCTTCGACACCTTGCAAGGGAGGGTCACCTGTCTGTGGATGCGCACCCCGCGTGCCATAGCGCGTAAAAAAACGTCGTTGACGGGTTTATTTACACCTACCAGATATTCTTTTTCGTGATTATTCTCGGAACGCAAAATCTGATTGACGATATCGCCATTACTCGTCATCAGGATCAAACCCTCTGAATTCTTGTCCAGACGTCCGATAGGAAATATGCGCTCTTTATGGTCTACGAAATTTATTATGTTTCCCGCTATCGCTTCATCCGTCGTGCAGGTGATTCCAGCAGGTTTGTTAAGGACGATATAAATATGCTTGCGCTTATTTTTTGTGGTTGGCTTAAGTTTGACGACATTACCATCGACCAGCACGCTCATGCCCTCTAGCCATTTCGCACCCGTAACCGCGATTTCACCATTTAAGGTAACGCGCTGCTGGATAATTAGCTCATCGGCTTCACGCCGCGAGCACAAACCCGACTCGCTGATAAATTTGTTTAATCGCACTAGGTTAAAATCCTGTACATCTGAATAATTGCATCCCTTGAAATTTTTTAATCACTGCTCAGGCCTAGTGCCTTTGTTGTCACCTCGTGCCATATTTTATCGGGCTCCGCGGCGATATTGGCGCTAGCTCACGTGTCGACGTCTATTGCCCCCGCCTTCTCTAGGAGTAGGCTAACGCCCGTAGGTTTAGCATACTGAGGTGGGATACTTAACAAACGTATCTACCAGTAACAACGCGAGCTCCGTAGGATTGGGTCGTGCGACCTTCAGTAATCCGCGCGCCCGCAGAGCAGCCTCGAGGGTACCGATAATGTCCGTTGCAGACAGAGTATCAATCCCCGATTTCCACAACGCTTCTGCTTCGTCGTCAGCAAAGCAGTAGGCCTTCCAAGAGATCGAATAGCGTATATCCGACCAGCTGAATGTATCAATGACCTTTTTTGACTCGCGCAATTCCCAGGTAGTCTCGCCACAGAAGTGTAGACGTGTTTTCTTCCCGATTAGGGCTAGGTCCGGTAGTTCTCCGGCCACTCGCTCAACGCCATGAAATGTCATGTCAGTGTCGATCAGAATCGCTGAGTTATGCTGCGCGGAAATTGCAGATTTTTTGCCGTTCGCTCCCTCTGGATAAAAAGTGAACGCACCTCCTTTAGCATCACCAAACCATGACACACAGGTGACAATGGGAATCCGCCATTTTTCAAATAGCCCGGAATGCAACATCACCACTAAAAGCCACTGCGGTACGACTGTTCGATTTGCGCCTCGGAACTCAGGCACATCTGTGTGTATCGCCAACTCCTGGCCGGGTATAAGCAGGTTTGCGTAGACGATCGCCGGAACAACGTTGGAGCATCCCGAGATGGCTTTGGCTGTTCGGGAAAGTTCTGGATGTTCCAGAAAAGGCTCAATGCCCGGAGCCTTGATATTATTGCCGTAGGCGTATGTCTCCCGAAAATAATTGGTCCGGCTGGCCGCGACCTCGGGGGAATCACTATTGCCTTTACCGTCTAGACCCTGATTAAAGTAGTTGATCCCCACATCAAAGCGCTGCGGTAGTGTCTCGCCAAGGGTGTCACTGGTCCCTTCATCAGCGTAGGTGCCAAAACTGCCAAAGGACTGCGCAATAGACAACATATCTTTTGCATCGCCGGCGGATAGAAAGGGATCCATATGCAGGTAGTGTGATGGCATCTTCAGTTGTCTTGTGGGATCGGGTTAATGCAACGTTATACACGATCTGGGTCGAATGTGCGAAGCAGCGCCGAATGTTTCTCACCAGGCCGCTTTCGTCATGATGCAGACATGGTTTTCCGCGCAAAACCACAAAAGCTCTTGTTTAGACTGTCAGGCATCAAACGAATGAAGCGCGATAACAATTGAGCGTCAGTCCCCACCAATATCTGGCGCTTGTTTTTCTTGACGCCATTCACCAGTGCGAGTGCGACCTTATCCGCTGACGAGGAACCATATTTTTCAAACATGTCAGGAATCATGTTGCCACCTGATGAGGCATGCCAGTCGCCATTGTTTACTAGGTTCGTGTCAACGGACCCTGGAACCAGTACCGACACTCCGACCCCCTGATGAGCAACCTCGGCGCGCAGGCTATTGGAAAAGGCCACTATTGCCGCCTTTGTCATGCAATAGGGACCGACAAACGGTAAATGAGCCAGGCCGAACAAGGACGCAGTGCTGACGATGTGGCCTGACTTGCGCGCCAACATATGGGGTAGGAAGAAATGCACGCCGTGGAATGGCCCATGCACGTTTACCCTAGTAATGTTGTGCCATTGTTCTAGGCTATAGTCTTGTATGGCGCCGCCCGCCATAAAGCCCGCGTTGTTCACCAATATATCGACGCCACCTTTCCACGCAATGGCTTTTTCGGAAAATTCTTGGTAAACCACCGGGTCTGAAACATCCAACGCGAAGGCAATAGCATCGACGCCCAGCGCCTTTACCTCCTGCTCAACACCACTTGCGGAGTTTACGTCCGCGATAATGATGTTGGCTCCCTCGCGGGCAAAGGCGAGCGCCGCTGCTCGGCCTATGCCGCTTGCAGCTCCGGTGATCACGACAGTTTTATTGTTCAGAATTTTCATGAGCAGTGACTTCTCTTTGTAACCACCTGCTAGGACGTAGGTCCCGTGGTTTTTTAAATAGCGAGGCCGTGAGGCTAGTTTGTTTCACGATTACATTCGAGCCAGCCGATGCTCTGGCTGCCATCATCGAAGGTACAGCGAATGAGTGAACGTCTGTACTCACTTCTATGGGGGGTCGAAAACGTATGCGTAATATCGATTTCAGTGCCTGAAATGGTTTCGATAGACCCTAGAACTTTACGTCCACTTTCACACAGGAGACTAAATGTCCCGCTAACAGCCTGTGTTGGATTGGTGCTGTCAAAATCAAGAACAAGCTCTGTCTCCGCGAGCTGCTCCATCGCTTCACCGTGGCCATGATAGTAGCCCATGGTTATAAGTGGCCATTCGGGTATTTGTACTTGTGTGGCGAGCAAGCTAAAACGTTCGTTATTGACGACAAAGAACTGCCAACCCATATCCCAGGGTCTCGGTCCCCATGAGTGATCGCGTTCTCCTCGCACCGTTAGCTCCGTTCTTTCGCCGTCGATAGTCATCCACCCCTGTGACTGAGTCGGCTGTTCGTAGCGGTCAGTGCTAAAATTATCCGCACTATGGCTTTCAACCGCGCCGCCACCTCGAGAGTAGGGAGGACCAATGGCGTTGATAGTCAGTTCTAGCTCAACCGGTTTGATCATGCCCTGCCTCTGACCGCAAAGCACTCGTGCGAACCCGCTCACGCTGAGTTGACCACTGCGCAGCGGTTGTTGTGGCTGATATTTGAAAGCGAGACCCCAGCCCTCATAAGAGAAGGCATTCTTGGCCGCCCCTGGGCTATCTTCACAGCCAAGCTGTAGCGCTGAAAATGGTAGGCGGTATTCTTCTATCACCAGCCATTCGGAGCCATTGTAAAGGTATAGCCAGAATAGAATGCGTTGTTGGACGGGATGCCAGCCGACGCGACAGTGGCCAGCATTACTGCCTAACGCATCGTACCAATCGAAAAAGTAGGATTCGTTCCAGTCGGGGTGGTCGTCACTAAAGGGGTGGTGAAACTCATCGTCTAACTGAATACCGAATGCTGTCACATCAAACTCTGTGCTCATGTCTGCTACCCTGTTGGTTGCCTAGCTATATTGCGGATGAATAGATCCCAATGATGCCCTTGAACTCCTTAAACCGATACCCTCACAAGGGGCTCTTAACTGCGGCCGTATAACATGTTGCGCTGCGCATCGAAATTACACGCTCGGGATTACTAGAAAGGGCAAAGGACTATGATTTCTGGCCCTACTATTGCTAGGCTAATATTAACTGCTCACAAGGATAATCAATATGGATATGCTCATAGACTGGCTGCCGCGCGTCGGTGCGCTGTTCACTGTAGTTCTGGGGCTGATTGGTTTTTTCAAGCCACGCTTGATCACTGATGGGCAGCATATCGAGTTGGGGAGTCCAATGGCGCTATCGGAGGCCAGAGTGGTCTTCGGTGGTCTGCACTTGGGCGGTGGCATCATGGCGCTGGCGCTCAATGAGCCCCTGATTTACATGACACTCGGTGTCGCGTGGGGGTTCGGGCTGCTGGCGCGTTTCTATTCGATGATGGTCGATAAAACGAGCTTAAAGCAGTCGCTGCCGGGGATTATTGTCGATGGGGTGATGGCCGCGTTATTCCTAAGCGGAATGCTCCTTTAATGTTTTTTTGCATGTGCGACCCTCTCACTGATCTGTGTGCTAATCAGTTCTACCTCCGCAGGACGATAGGGTCTGCCGTCCGCATATAGCAGATCGTGGTGCCAGGGATCAGGTTCGTCAGAGAACAGGCTGTCCCAAAAACGTATAGCCCCCACCCAAGAACGCCAGGGATAAATGGTTTGTGTTTTTCCGGACACAAAGCCCCAGTGAATAGCGCCAATATCTTGCTTGGCGAATAGTGGCAAGAGAGTTTCGAACGTGCTGTCGTGACCTCTGGCGATGTATTCAGTACAGATCATGGGTCGATCGAGAAGTGCCAGCGAATCGATGGCGATAGCTGTTTCGGCGGCATTTAAATAGGAGTGGAACGTCACTATGTCGGAGTGTTGCAGCATAAAGTCAAAAAGCGCCGCACCCGGATCATCTTTATCCTCGCCCAGCCAGCGCCCATCTTTCACTCGCCAGACCCCGGATGTTAGCGGCTGGATGGGCTTTTCACTGCGCGCCCACGCGAAGACTTTCTCTAGCAATATCAGCGAATACTTGGGTTTATCATCCACTTCCGCATTGCCGTAAGGAATGGCATTGAGATTCCCGGGCTCGTTGTATAAGTCCCATACGGCGACACGCTCATCGTCTCCGTATCGCGATAAGATACCGCGCACATAGGGTTCTAGTTCGTCGTGCCGATGAATATCTCCGAGGATTGCCGCACCTGGTGACTGAACCCAGCCCGAGTTGTGCACTCCCGGCGTCGGCTCGGGTTGCTTGCCAGGTTGAGGAACCGGATTCCACACATCATCAAACAGTACAAACATAACATCAATATCATGTTTCTCAGCGATGCTCAGAAATAGATCAATCCGTTGGGAAAAGGCTGCGGCATCCTGCTGCCAAGGCAGATGGTGCAGGAAGACACGCACCATGTTGAAGCCGATTCCAGCTGCCCAGCCGAGTTCCTGGTCGATAATCACAGGGTCGAAGGTTTCTTTTTGCCACATTTCAAGCTGATTGATGGCGTAGCGTGGCGCGTAATTGAAGCCAACAGGCCAGGGTAGTTGGTCGTACCAGGTCGAGGCACGGGCGACAGACCATTGCTCGTTTTGAGCCTGTGCTGTTGTCTGTGCATTAACGGTGCTTGCCAGTATTAGCATTAAAATCACCAGCATGCCGATTCGAGGCGCGACCCCAAAAGATTTCTGAGTCTTAAGCGTTATTAAAGGTAGCTGTTGGCCGACTAATCTGGTCATTATCGAGAGCACTCCCGGAAAAAATAGTATCTTTAGTATCGGCACAGATTAGCACAGGCCTGTGGCGCGGGATAAATACTATCTCTGATCCTTGTGGCCCTCTCCATCCTCTAGCCGATGACAGAGCAGGCTATTCAGTAGCCTAATTCGAGGGTGCTATCAGGTGCTTGTTTCAATTAAATGCCAACTTAACTCTTAAGGGGTTGTGATCGGAACTGGTGACCGGAATGGCCTGAGCCGACTGTGCCTGCAGGCCGCGAATATAAATATGATCCAATGCACGGCCAAATACTGTGGTACGCAGATCTGGGTTAAACGCGATGGCACCGAGACCAAACTCGTTAGTAAAGTTATCCACCACTGTTTGCCGCTGCCCGCTCCAGGTGTTGAGATCACCCGCGAGTATCACCGGTCCCTGATGTTGCTCAAGCAACTTGGCCAGCGCTCGAAACTGCTGGCGTAAGTCGTGGAGTCCCAACGCGAAATTGACCGCATGCAGATTGATGGTGAGCAGTCGGTCCTCGCGTCCAGCGAGGGGGAACTCGGTGACGCTGGTGGCTTTCGGCGTGCCTAGCCAGGGCTCCCAACTGGTGAGGCTGCACTGCCCACTGGGGGAAGTAGTGCTGAGGGTCATTACGCCTGTCTGTTGGCTAGAGTCGGCATATCCGGCGGCGAAGGTCTGATACAGGGAATTGTTGATCGCGTTCGAAAGCCCGGCTTGAACCGACGCTTCCTGAATAAAAGCCAAGTTCACCTCGTCAGCAAGCACAGCCAGATCTTGCGCCCACCCGCTATTGCTCGCCTTCTGAATGTTCCAGCTAAGGATTTCCAAATCACCGGAGAACGCTTCTCCCGGAGTGATCCGGACTTGTCCTAAAGCCTCGGAACAATGCCGACTCGCCTGACCCAAACTGGCGGAACTCGCAAAAGCAAGCCAGCAGACAAATGCCATAGACAACACTGGGAAGCGGGGAGGGCGTGTGGCGGACAGAAATTTCATGGTGATACATCAACAGTTAGATGTCACATGAATTTGTGGCATCAAGGCTTACAGTGGTTGAGACCATTGACGCCAGTGTTAGTTCCTCCCTGACGCTAATGCTCTATTTCAGAAATTATACCTCGCCTGGACGCCAACATAGCGCTGCGCGCTGCGGGGCAGGACTTGTCCGATTGTGAGCCCCGGCGCAAACAGCTGAGTCAAATTGATCTTATTGCTAGCGTAGGCTTTGTCGAACAGGTTGTTCGCAAAGAATGTCAGGCGATAGCGGCCTTCCTCGTCGTTCAATCCGAGCCGCAGATTGGTTAGGCCATAGCTTCCCTGGGTCAGGCTGGGGTCCTGGTTGATATTGAAGATGGTATCGTCTTGCCAGGTGTAGATAATATTGGCAAACGCATCGAAGGGCATTGAGTCGAAAGGAATCTTGTAGTCGAGCATTGCCGTGTATTTCCATTCAGGTGAAACGGGCAGTCTACCGTTATCAACATTCTGCAGCCCTAGTACGCATCCCTCTGCAGCCGTTTGTCCAGACCAGCAGGCGGCACCGTCATAATCATTGGCACTGGCGTCGATATAGGACGCGTTCATTGTCAGTGCGATATTTTCACCGAGTAGGATGAGGGAATCCAGCTCGATACCTTGAGTCACCAATTCGCCCACATTGTCGAGCTCGAAAACGACGACGCCATCGATGAGGTCAGTACGTTGTACCTGAAAATCCTCGTAGGTGGTATAAAAGACATCAGCATTTAGCTGCAAGCGTTGGTTCCAGAGGATACTTTTTACGCCAAGTTCATAAGAGTTAGAGCTTTCAGAGTCGATGGGATTGTTTGCCGCATATTCGCTAAACCTTCCCCCACCGATATCGAATGCTTGGCCTTTATAGCCTCGCGCATAGCTGGCATAAGTCATGATGTCGTCGTGGAAATAATGTTGTAACGAGACTCTGCCCACGATAGGGGAGTCACTGTCATTGCCGGATACTTTTTCAGGTACCGTATCCAGATAGCTTATGAGATCAGCGGAAATTTCCTCGTTTAGCCAGCGGAGGCCGCCGGTGACGCTGGTGGCGGGAGTAAAATGCCAAGTGAGCTGGCCAAAGACGCTGAGGCTTTCCGTCTTGGCAGTGGTGTCGTTGTCCGCGAGTGCAAGGCTCAGGTTGCGGAAAAAATATTCTGTAGTCTTGGCATTCGCGTAGTAGAGGCCGACTAGGTACTCATACTTTTCATACGAAGGTGATAGCAGTCTGAACTCCTGCGAGTAGAAGTTGGTGCTGATTTCACCGCTGGAATACCAGCCTCCTTGCTCCTGATCGCCGCTAAAGAAACCCAGCACGTCTAAGTCGCTGAAATCCACGTCCTCTTGGATATCATAGTTCCAGTTGTCGAGGGCAGAAATCGAAACCAGTTCGAACTCACCCACTGCGGCATATAATCGCACGCTTCCGCCGGTCGATTCGGATGTGCTGTAGGGACCATCCTCTCCACGGAAATCGAAATTGTCCTTCCCTGGGCCTATGTCGTCCGCTGGATAGCCGATGGGTAGACCCAAAATTGAGTTGCCCACAGGCATACTTTCCCAGGTTAAGGCACAGCATTTTGATTTGTCTTGCATAGAGTAAGCGGAGAATTTCACCGTGGCACTATCCGTTATGTCCCAGTCAAGTTTACCTCTGAGGTTTTTGACCCGAGCACCGTTCTTGTCATCGACGTTAGGCGTGAGATTGTTTATGTAGCCGTCTCGGTCATTCCATTTCCCTGTCAGTCTGTAGCGCAAATCATCCATTATGGGGCCTGACACCGAGCCCACGACGCCGGTCTCACCGTCATCGGTGGCGGTTGCCTCCATGGATCCTTCAAAGGTATCGGAAGGTGCCTTCGTGGTGATACTGATGACACCGGCCGAGGCATTTTTCCCAAATAGGGTGCTCTGTGGGCCACGGAGTATCTCAATTCGCTCAATATCCACGAGGCTACCGAGAGTCTGCCCGGGCTGGACGGCAGCAACGTCGTCTACCAGCAGGGCAACGCCCTGTTCCACGCCGATTCCGTACACATTGGTTCCAACACCGCGAATGCTAAAGGAGCTGGTCTGCTTGTGATTCGCTTCATTAACCGTCAGAGACGGAGCCAGTCGTACAACGTCCTGAGTCGTCTCGATGCCTGCCTGCTGAATGGTGTCTGCGTCAATCGCGGTCAAGGCAATGGGGACATCCTGGGCATTCTGCTCTCGTTTCTGGGCCGTAACCATCACCTCCTCGATCATGAGTTGCTGCGCCTGAGAGCAGGTGCTGAACGTGCTTATAAGCGCTGTAATAACGATAAATACGGTATTGCTTTGTGTGTTGGGGAATGCCATTTTCGTTGCCTTTGTGTTTAGTTTTATCGGCCTGTGCTCAGCGGTTGCCCCTACTGATCAGCGTCTTTAAAGCAGGCCAATACTGGCCGTTCATCAGATGGATACACAGTGTTAAAAGCCACGGGGGGAACTTGCCACCGGACAGCATCACTAAGTTTCTCAGGGGCATTTCGCCCAGCATGGCGGCCAGTATTCGGTCGAGCTTTTCGTCTACTTCGTCGGGCACCATTTCTGTGACGGAACGCAGAACCAGCTTATGTAGCTTTCTCCCAATAAAGGTGCCTCGAATTTCGCCAAGAGTCGAATTGGGGTGATAGGGAAAAGAGGGATTGACCTTCGGAATCGGCTGACCCAGCAGAGCGGTAAACGCGGCGGTATCAAAAACACGCTTTCTCGGCTCGAAATACGCATGCAGAGCTGGATTCGGGGGTGTTGCCGCCGTACCCGAGAGTACCTTTAACCCGCAAGACAGCCGAAGGTCGGCACTGGATGCACCGATTTCGATGCGGTAGTCGCCTGCCTCGACCGTCCAGTCGTGGACATCCTTGTCCCAGTAGGCAAAGCCCCTGCGACCCAGCTCAAAGACTACTGTATGAGTGTGACCCGGCTCCAACCAGACTTTGACAAAGTCCCGCAGTTCGCGCCGAGGCCGATAAACACCGTGAGTGTCGGCACCGATATAGAGCTGGGCTATTTCGTAGCCTGCCACTGCACCGGTATTTTCAATGTCGCATTCTACTGTCAGCCCATCCCATTCCCCCAACTGATCGCTGTCCACTTGCTCGGGAGGTAGATCGGTCCCAGCGACACGTAACCGGTGATAGGTAAAGGTGGTGTAGGATAAGCCGTGGCCGAAGGGAAATGCCACCGTCGTTCCGCTGGTGTCAAAAAAGCGGTAGCCGACCCATAGCCCTTCCCGATACTGAACCTGGCGAGGTTCTCCGGGAAACCAGTCATGACAGGCGGCATCTTCCAGCCGCAGAGGGAAGGTTTCTGCCAGCTTGCCTGAGGGGTTTACCTCTCCGAATAGCAC
>TARA_B110000503_G_scaffold143803_1_pt1 | contig 55735 bp, 47 predicted proteins | sample TARA_B110000503 | Tara Oceans TARA_B110000503 (sample SAMEA4397472) | marine metagenome | biome: Polar Biome; feature: [SRF] surface water layer (ENVO:00010504); material: water (ENVO:00002006), including particulate matter (ENVO:01000060) such as... | depth 5 m | reverse complement strand
CTAGTTAAAGCTACATAAAACAATCTTCTTTCTTCTTCTAAATCTGACCTAGTGCTCGAACTTAAAGCTGACGGAAAAAGATCTTCTTCTAAACCAACTATATATACATGTGAAAACTCTAAACCTTTAGCAAGGTGAATTGTCATTAATGAAACTTTTTTTTGTGTCTCATTTACATCTTTATCTAATTCAGAAATTAACGCTACATCTTCTAAAAAATCACTTAAAGTACCTTCTGAATTTATAATATCCTCTTCACCTTCAATAAAATCCTTTACAGCATTTAATAATTCTTCTATATTTTCTATTCTACTTATTGATTCTGGAGTTCCTTCAACTTTTAAAAGGTTAATGACTCCAATTCTTTTCAGAACTTCGTCTATAATTTCTAAAGCATTTAAACTATTATTTCTAAGTTGAAAACTTTTTATTAAGTTCAAAAAATCAATTAACTTAGTTTTTGTTCCATTATTAATGTTTATATCTATGCTTTCTAGTATTTCAAGAGTCTTGAATAGACTAATATTATTTTCATTTGAATAAATAAGAAGTTTATCCACTGTTGTTTGTCCAATTCCTCTTGTAGGATAATTAAGGATTCTCTTAATACTCTCTTCGTCACTAGGATTGATTATGACTCTTAAATATGCCAGAATATCTTTAATCTCTTTTCGTTGATAAAATGAAAGTCCACCATAAATTTGATATGAAATATTTTTTCTTCTTAAAGCATCCTCAATTGATCTAGATTGAGCGTTTGTTCTGTATAGAACTGCAAAGGAGTCGTTGTCTAATCTTAAATTATTTTTATTTTCAAATATTGAAGAAGCAACATACCTGCCTTCTTCAGAATCAGTTATTGATTCATTTATTTGAATCTTATCACCTTCTTCATTTTCTGTCCAGACATTTTTGTCTAATTTATTTATATTATTTTTTATTACTGAATTTGCTGCATTAACAATATTTTGAGTTGATCGATAATTTTGCTCCAACCTATAAACAGTTGAGTTTAAATAATCTTTTTGAAAGCTTAAAATATTCTCAATGTTAGCGCCTCTAAAGCCATATATACTTTGAGCATCATCTCCTACTACACATAAATTTTCATAGCGGTCAGCTAGAGCTTTTATTATTAAATATTGAGAGTGATTAGTATCTTGATACTCATCTACATGTATATATTTAAATCTTTCTTGATATTTAGCTAATACTTCAGGAAATCTATTTAGCAACTCATTTGTTTTCAACATTAGATCATCAAAATCCATAGCAGAAGCTTTAAAGCACCTATTAACATAAGTTTGATATACCTTTCCAAACATAGGTCTTCTAGCCTCATTGTCTTGTTGTATTAATTCTTGATTACTTAAATAAGCCTTAATTGTAACTAAATTATTTTTTAAAGAGGAAATCCTATTTCTAATATTTCTATACTTATAAAGGTCTTTATCTAATTTTAATTCCTTAATGATAGTAGCTATCAGTCTTTCAGAATCTTGAGTGTCGTAAATGGTAAAATTTGATGAATAACCCAAAAGTTCCGCTTCTGATCTTAGAATTCTAGCAAAAATTGAATGAAATGTACCCATCCATAAATTCTTTGATTTTTCTTCACCAACAATTAATGAAATTCTCGATTTCATTTCCCTAGCTGCCTTATTTGTGAAAGTTAGTGCAAGAATAGAAAAAGGATCCACACCCATTTCCATTAAATAAGCTATTCTATAAGTCAACACTCTAGTTTTTCCAGATCCTGCCCCAGCAATAACCATTATAGGTCCATTCCTGTGAATTGTAGGTAATTTTTGAGATTCGTTTAATTGACTTAAATAATCTTTCAATTATTAATGAAGTTAATTTTGTTATAGAATTTTTGTATGTAATTTTTACCTTATAAAGTTAATAAATTATATTAGTGTTGTGAAAGAAAATTATTTATTTACACCAATTGATTATTTAAAGGGAATTGGCCCTAATAGGGCTAGTTTATTAAAGTCAGAATTGAAAGTTTTTACTTATAACGATCTATTGAATTATTTTCCTTTTAGATATATCGATAGAACTAAATATCATAAAATAAGTGAGTTAGAAAAAACAAATTCAGAAGTTCAGATTATAGGGAAATTTATTAATCTAAAATATTCTAATAATATTAAATCTAAAAGATTAATAGGAGTTTTTAGTGACGGTGAAAATAAAATAGAAATTATTTGGTTTAGAGCAGTGAAGTGGATTGAAAAATCAATTAACTTAAATGAAAACTATGTAGTTTATGGAAAGATTAATTGGTTTAACAATATGTGTTCGATTGTGCATCCTGAAATAGAACTTTTAAATAAGCATAAAAAAAGTACAAAACATAATCTTTTGCCTATTTATAGCTCCACAGAAACTCTAGTTTCTAGGGGAATAACAAATAAATTAATTAGAGAGTTTATTATAAATATTTTTGAAAATTCTTCAAATAATTTTAATGAAAACTTAAGTAAGACAATAAATGAAAGATATACAATGCTCACAAGGTTTGAAGCATTTTTTAATCTACATTTTCCTAAAAGTCAAATACTTTTAGCAAAGGCACAATTCAGATTGAAATATGAGGAGTTTTTTTTTATTCAGTTACAGTTTTTGTTTAAAAACTTATCAAATAAAAATAGATTCAAAGGCTTTGTTTTTTCTAATGTTGGTAAATATTTTAATACTTTTTATAATCATCATTTAGACTTTAAACTTACTAATGCTCAAAAAAGAGTTGTAAAAGATATTAGAAAAGATTTTTCATCCAATGCTCAAATGAATAGACTTCTACAAGGTGATGTAGGATCTGGAAAAACAATCGTAGCTATTTTGTGTTCATTAATTGCTATTGATAATAATTTTCAAACATGCTTAATCGCTCCTACTGAAATATTAGCTCAGCAACATTTTAAAAGTATCAGCGATTCTTTATCTAAAATCAATTTAAATGTTAAACTTTTAACTGGTTCAACTTCAAAGAAAGAAAGAATTACTCTTTTTGAGGAATTAAAAAATGGCTTAGTTGATATTTTAATAGGAACTCATGCAGTTTTAGAAGATAAAGTTGTTTTTAAAAATTTAGGATTTGCAATTATTGATGAACAGCATCGTTTTGGCGTTGCTCAAAGATCAAAATTATGGAAAAAAAATACAACTCCTCCTCATATATTAGTTATGACAGCTACACCTATTCCCAGGACTCTGGCTATGAGTGTTTATGGTGATTTGGATATTTCAATTATAGATGAATTACCTCCAGGAAGAAAAAAAGTAAATACAGTTCATCGAACAGACAGAAATCGTTTAGAGGTGTTTAAATTCATAAGAAATGAAATTTCAAAAGGCAGACAAATATATGTAGTTTATCCTTTAATTGAAGAATCTAAGGTTATGGACTATAAAGATCTAATTGATGGTTACGAAAGTATAATAAGAGAATTTCCTGTTGAAAATTATCAAATAAGTATCTTACATGGTAGAATGAAGCCAGCTGATAAAACTATTGAAATGGATAGATTCAAAAATGGGCAAACTCAAATAATGGTTTCTACTACAGTAATTGAGGTAGGTGTGAATATACCAAATGCATCGGTAATGGTTATTGAAAGTTCTGAAAGATTTGGCTTATCTCAACTACATCAGTTGAGAGGAAGAGTTGGCCGTGGATCTGAAAATAGTTATTGTATTTTAATGAGTAAAGAAAAAATTAGTAATGAAGCTAAAACAAGAATTAAAACCATGACTAGCACAAACGATGGTTTCAGAATATCAGAAGTTGACATGGAATTAAGAGGTCCTGGAAACCTATTAGGAACTCAACAAAGTGGGCTGTTGAATTTTAAAATTGCTGACATAATAAAGGATAGAGACATATTGGAGTTAGCTAGAGAGGATGCTAAAGAGTTAATTAGTATAGATCCAAGTTTAAAACTTAGTGATAATAAAGAAATTAAGAAAGAGTATTTCTCTTTAAATAAAAATAATTTACTTTGGAAATACATTAGTTAATATTTTATAAATAAAATTTCTTAATTGTATCTTTACATTTAATAAAAAAAGCAAATGAATATATCTTTTAATTGGCTTAAAGATTTTTTAAAAATTGATTTAAAAATTGATGAAGTATCAGAAATTCTAACCGATATAGGTTTAGAGGTTGAAGGAATAGAAAACTATCAAGAATATAAAGGAAATCTTGAGGGCTTAGTAGTTGGTGAAGTTGTTTACTGTGATAAACATCCAAATGCTGATAGGTTAAAACTTACAAAAGTTGATATTGGTACTGAAGAACCTCTACAGATTGTATGTGGAGCACCTAATATTCAATTAAATCAAAAAGTTGTAGTTGCTACTGTCGGCACTACTTTATATCCGATAAACAACGAAAAGTTTAAAATTATTAAAAGTAAAATTAGAGGTGAAATTAGTCAAGGAATGATTTGTTCTGAAGATGAGATAGGAATCGGTAATTCTCATGAAGGTATAATTGTTTTAGATAAAAAAAATAAAGCAGGAACAAAAGTTTCTAAAATATATGACAATTATACTGACAAAATATTTAATATAGGATTAACTCCTAATAGATCAGATGCTATGAGTCATTTTGGGGTTGCAAGAGATCTAAGAGCTGCGTTGATGCATAGGGGAACAGTGTATGAATTGATTACACCTTCTGTTTCATCATTTCACATAAATTCAAGAACTCAAAAAGTTAATGTTAATATTCACGATACTGAAATGTGCCCTAGATTTTCAGGAGTTTGTATAGAAAATGTCACTATAAAAGAATCTCCTAAATGGTTAAAGAATCGTTTAAAATCTATAGGCCTCTCTCCTTTAAACAATGTAGTTGATATTACTAATTATGTATTACACGAAATGGGACAACCATTACATGCATATGATTTAGATAAAATTTCAACGAAAAAAATTAATATTAAAAAATTAAAAAATATCACTGATTTTGTAACATTAGACGGTGTTTCTAGAAAGCTTCAAGATTCTGATTTAATGATCTGTGATTCAGACACTCCTATGTGTATAGCTGGAGTTTTTGGAGGTCAAGATTATAGCATATCAAATGAAACAAAATCTATTTTTTTAGAAAGCGCCTATTTTAACCCAGTAAACATTAGAAAAACAGCTAAGTATCACGGAATAAATAGTGACGCCTCATTTAGATTTGAAAGAGGTATATGTATTGATTCCGTAGAATACTCACTTAAAAGGGCTGCAATACTAATTTGTGAAATATGTGATGGTAAAATATCAAGTGATATTATAGACGAGTTCCCAAATAAACCAGAAGAAACTTCTATTCTGTTAAATTTTGAAAAAACGAATAAATTAATAGGTCAAGAAATACCTAGAGAAGATATTAAATCTATTTTAATCTCTTTAGATTTCAAAATAAATAACATTACTGAAACTGGATTAGGAATTATAGTACCTAACTATAGACATGATGTAACAAGAGAGTGTGATGTTGTTGAAGAAATTTTAAGAATATACGGATTTAATGAAATTTCCTTATCAAGCAACTTATCTATTTCTTTAAATAGTACAGAAAAAAATCTTCACTTTAAAACAGAAAACATTATTTCAAATTATTTAAATTCTTTAGGATTTAATGAAATCATCAATAACTCATTAACAAAAAATAATTTAACTATTTCAGAAAGAAAAAGTGTAAAAATTATTAATTCATTAAGCTCTGATGTTGCAGAATTAAGAACTTCTTTATTAGAATCTTGTCTTAAAACTTTAAAATATAACTTAAATAGAAAGAACAGAAATACTAATTTTTATGAATTCGGAAAAATTTACGAACAACTTGATGAAGTCAATAAAGAATCTAGAAAATTAGGAATTTTATTTTCAGTAGAGATGATTAAAAAAAATTGGAATAATAGCAGCACCATTACAGATTTTTATTCTTTAAAAAACATTATTTTAAATTTATTTGATAGACTATCAATCAGCGTAAACGAAAAGATTATTGAATTTAATGGGTTTGATAAAGCTTTAGAACTTTTTAATGGTAATGATAGATACGCTATAATTGGTGCTGTTTCAAATAAAACTAAATCCATATTTGAAATAAATCAACAAGTATATTACGCATCTTTAGATATGGATTTAATTTTAAAAAACTTTTTAGAAGAGTTTAAAAAATATAAACCAATTTCAAAATTTCCATCAGTAAATAGAGAGTTGAATTTTTTATTTAATAAAGAAATAAAATATAATGATATTCAAAATTTAGTTTTTAACAATTCTAAAAGTAAAAATTTAATTGACATGAATCTTTCTGATGTGTATGAAGATAAAAAATTACCAGTCGGGAAAAAGTCTTACACTTTAAGTTTTTCTTTAATGGATAACAAAAAAACTTTAACAGAAAAAGAAATCCAAACCACAATGAATAAAGTTCAAAAAAAGATTGAAAATGAATTTAAAGCTACATTAAGATCTTAATTTGCCAGTAATTAAAATATACGAAGGTTCTTTTGTGAACTCCAAAAGGGTTATAAACGAATTAGAATTGAATTCTATTTTTCCAATTGTAAAAAATGAACTTGAATCTGCTAGATTAGCTGGTTTTGGAGTTTCAAGTTTTGATCAAATTAAACTTTTTGTTTTTCATGATGAAGTTGAAAAAGCTAAAAACATATTAAATAAGTTAGGAATATAACTTTTTCCTTAATTCTTGAACCTTGGAGTCGTTCATGTATTCATCAAAAGTGTTTATCCTATCTATTAGTCCATAAGGTGTTATTTCTATAACTCTATTTCCTACTGATTGAGCAAATTCATAATCATGAGTAGTTAATATAACATTCCCTTTAAATTTTTTAATAGAATTATTTAAAGCAGTAATGGATTCTAAATCTAAATGACTTGTTGGTTCATCAAACATTAATACGTTAGATCTAAGCATCATCATTCTAGAAAGCATACATCTTACTTTTTCACCTCCAGATAAAACATCACAAGTCTTTAAAGCCTCTTCACCACTAAAAATCATTTTACCTAAAAAACCTCTTATAAAAACCTCTTCTCTCTCTTCATCATTTTTAGCCCATTGTCTTAGCCAATCTACTAAATTTGTTTTTTGATTAAAAAAAGAACTATTGTCTAGTGGCAAATAAGATTGTGATGTAGTAATTCCCCAATCAAATCTTCCAGATTTTGATTTCAAGTTATTATTCAATATTTCATAAAATGCAGTTGTTGCTCTAGTATCTTTTGAATATAAAACAACCTTATCTCCTTTGTTTAAATTAAAATCAATTTTATCAAACAATACACTAGAAGAATCAGAATAGCTTAAATTTTCAACACTAAGTATTTGATCGCCAGCTTCTCTCTCTGATGTATATATAATGGCAGGGTATCTTCTTGACGAAGGTTTTATATCCTCTATATTTAGGTTGTCTAACATTTTTTTTCTAGAAGTAGCTTGCTTAGATTTTGATGCATTAGCACTAAACCTAGCTATAAAATCTTCTAATTCTTTTTTCTTTTCTTCAGATTTTTTATTTTGTTGTGTTTTCTGTCTTAGAGCTAATTGACTTGATTCATACCAAAATGTGTAATTTCCAGAGAAATGATTAATTTTACCAAAATCTATGTCAGAAATATGAGTACATACTGAATCTAAAAAGTGCCTATCATGAGATACCACTATTACAGTATTATCATAGTTTGCTATAAAATTTTCTAACCATTTAATAGTTTCAAAATCTAAATCATTTGTTGGTTCATCCATTATTAGAACATCAGGATCTCCAAATAAAGCTTGTGCCAATAATACTTTAACTTTTTGTACACCATCTAGTTCAGACATATTTTTAAAGTGTAAACCTTCTTTGATGTCTAAATTAGATAATAAAGCCGCAGCAGAACTTTCTGCATTCCAACCATCCATCTCTTCATATTCTAATTGTAAAACTCCTACTCTATCACTGTCGCTATCAGAAAAATCAGACTTTGCATAAATTTGATCCATTTCATTTTTAATGTTAAAAAGAACCTCGTTACCCATTATAACTGTTGCTAAAACTTGTTTATGATCAAAAGCAAAGTGATTTTGCTCTAAAACAGATAATCTTTTTCCAGCTTCCAAATGAACGTTTCCAGAATTTGGTTCAAATGATTTTGAAAGGATTTTTAAAAATGTGGATTTACCAGCTCCATTTGCACCAATAATACCATAACAATTTCCTTTTACAAAAGCTGTATTAACTTCATCAAACAAAACTCTTTTGCCAAATTGAACTGAAAGATTTGAAACGCTTAACATAAATTTTTCTAATTTAGGATGCAAATTTAATAAAATCAATTATATGATTATTCTTTATTTATCTTTAAATTTATTATTATAAGTATTTATTTAGTTAATCACTCTTGAAAAAAATATTTTTAACATTTATTATACTGTTAATTTCATGTTCTAATGAACAAGACACGTATATAGGAGGTAAAATTTTAAAAAAAAATAATAATGAAATATTTATTCGAAAAGATGAAAATTTAATTAAGAAAATCAATATTAACGAGGCTGGAATTTTTTTTTCAAAATTAGATAGTGTTGATGATGGACTTTACAACTTCTTTCATCTACCTGAATTTCAATATTTAATTCTTGAAAAGGGAGATAGTTTAATTTTAAGATTAAACGTATTAGACTTTGACGAATCTTTAGTTTTTACTGGAAAAGGATCCTCCAAAAACAATTATCTAATTGATATATTTTTAAAACATGAAGAGGAGGAAATTTTTATAAAATCTAAAAGTAATTTAAAAGAAAAAGAGTTTAAAAAAATTACCGATTCGTTGTTAAAAAACAAAACTGATGAATATGTAAGGTTTATAAAAAATAATTCAACTACTAAAACAACTAAACTTATTTTAAAACATGCTATTAAGCTACCTGTTTATTCAAGTTTAGAAACTTACATTTCTAATCTAGAACTCAATCTAAACTCTAGTGAAATATATGATTTTAGAAACGACATTGATCTTAACATAGGGAGCTTATCTAATTTTAAACCATACTTAGATTACATTATATCTAGAATATTTAACGAGTCTAGTCAATTTCAAAATAAAAAAAATATTTCTAAATTAGATTATAATTTAAATAGAATAGATTTTGTAAAAAAAAATATATCTCAAGCTATAATTAGATCTAAAATTTTAAGATACATTGCTTACGAATACCTTCTTGAAGAATCAAACTTAGTTAATATTGATACTTTTTTAAATAAATTTTTAGAAACTTCTAAAAATGAAAAAACTAATGCAGAAATAAATCAATTGTTTAGTAATATAATTTCTTTACAATCAGGAAATATTATTCCAGAAATCGAATTAATAGATAAAAACAATTCAATAATAAAAACTACAGGTTTTGATAATAAAAATCCAGTAATATTTGTTTTTTGGTCTTACGAACAAAATTCTCATCAAATTGGCTTGTTTAAAAGAATTAACAGAATATTAGATTATAATAAAAATTATGATTTTCATGCTATTAATATTAACACTGATAATGGAAAATGGAAAAACATAATAAATAAATACAAAAATAGAACACACCTCAATCATTTTAGATCTGTAAACTTTGAAAACATGAGCAAAAAAATGATTTTAAATAACCTAAATAAAGTTATCATAACTAACAAAAAAGGAGAAATAAATAAAATTTTGACTATTAATGAGTTAGAAACTTATTTAAACTTAAATTAATTTCCTTTCTTATAATCTTTCAAGAATTTTTCTAAACCTATATCAGTAAGAGGATGATTTATTAAACCTTTAATAGACGAAAGTGGACCAGTCATTACGTCCGCACCAATTTTAGCACAATCTATTACGTGCATAGTATGTCGAATTGAAGCTGCAAGTATTTGAGTATTAAAAGCATAATTATCATAAACATTTGCGATTTCTGATATTAAATTTAGACCATCAGTTGAAATGTCGTCAAGTCTTCCAATAAAAGGAGAAACGTATGTTGCGCCAGCTTTTGCAGCAATAAGAGCTTGACCAACAGAAAAAATTAGAGTACAGTTAGTTCTTATGCCTTTGTTTGAAAAATATTTTATTGCTTTTATACCATCTAAAATCATCGGAATTTTAACTACAATTTGAGAATGTAATTTAGCAAGAGCCTCACCCTCTTCCACCATTCCTTCAAAATCAGTTGAAATTACTTCAGCCGAGACATCTCCATCAACAATATTACAAATCTTCACATAATGATCTAAAATATTTTGATGTCCCGTAATCCCTTCTTTAGCCATTAAAGATGGGTTTGTAGTTACTCCATCAAGAACACCTAAGTCCTGTGCCTCTTTTATTTGTTCTAAATTTGCTGTATCAATAAAGAATTTCATATGTAATAGGTTTAATTTTTGTTATAATAAAGTATTATTTTTTCAAATAATCTATCTGGTAAAAGTCTTTTTAAAACTATTGAAAATTTTTGAATAAACGCACCTACTTTATAATGAATTTTTGGGTTTTTAGATAAAATTATTTTATAAACTAATTTTGAAATAATATCTGGCGAAAGAGCATTCTTCACTTGACTGTTAGCAGAATTAATACATTTCACATAATCTTTTTCGTAAGAAGATTTCTGAATACTAGGACTGTTTATTCTTCTAGATATTATATCAGTCTTAAAGTCACCTGGAGCAATATTAACTACTTTAATATTGAACTTGTTTAATTCCATACTAAATGCTTCTCCAATTATTTCCATTGAACTTTTAGTAGCACTATAAACTCCTCTAAATGGCATTGCGAAATAACCCATTACAGAAGTAATATTAATAATTAAACCAGTTTTATGTCTTCTCATTGAGGGAATACATGCCTTAATGATATTAATTGGTCCAAAAAAGTTTGTTTCAAAGGCAGATTTAATATCAGATTCAGATGTCTCCTCTACAGGGCCAGTAATTCCTATTCCAGCATTATTTATTAATATATCTATTCTTCCTTCTTTTTTTAAAACAAAATTAACAACATTCTTAATTTCATTAATTAAAGTTATATCACATTTTAATAAAATAAAATCTATAATATCATATTTCTTAGGATTACGGCATGTACCGTACACTTTGAAACCTTTAGAACATAAATAAAGAGCTATAGATTTACCTATTCCTGATGATGCGCCAGTAACTAGAACTGTTTTAGACATAAAAAAAGGGCAAGCTACTTACATCACACTGCTACAACCATCGACCCTTGCTGTGTTCCCACCCTGGGGGATTAAACAGGAGCTGGTTGTGTAAGACTTGCCCATTACAAATATATATATATAAGTTTTTATAATTAAATATGTTAATGGTTAATTATTAATATTTAAATTTGATTAATAAATTTCTAAAATGAGAGTCATAAAACTATATGTGTTATTAATTATAATTACTCTAATTTCATGTGATGTTAATGTAAGCCATGACTATTCTATACATATTTCTAAAACAAATGAGTATTTAAATAATGGTAACATAATAGATTTAGTAATTAATAATCCTACTAATAACACTCTAACAGATTTAATTTTTTCTATAGATAATGTAAAAATTTCCCCCAATTATGTTTTGAATAACGAGCTTGGTGTCAATACTATAAAAGCATCTTTTAAAGTAAATGATGAAAATTTCATTATTCAAAAAAATATAATTATATATTCTGCTACTAAACCCAAGCTTTACACTTATAAAATTATAAATGAATTTGATCATGACATTAATTCATATACTCAGGGGCTTGAATTTGATGATGATTTTAATTTATATGAGGGTACTGGTCAGTATGGATTCTCAACATTAAAAAAGGTGGATTTTAAAACAGGAAAGGTTTTAAATAAAATAATTCTGGACAAATCATATTTTGGGGAAGGAATAACAATTATCGATGATAAAATTTTTCAATTAACCTGGAAAGAAAAGGTTGGTTTTGTGTATAATAAAAATGATTTTAATTTAATTAAATCTTTTAGTTATGAAAACAGTCTTGAGGGTTGGGGATTATGTAATGATGGCGAAAAATTGTACAAATCAGATGGAACAGAAAAAATTTGGGTTCTTGACCCAGTAAACTTAAATGAACTTTATAATTTCAGTGTTGTAACTGACAATAAAATAATTAAAAAAATAAATGAATTAGAATGGTATGAAGGTAAAATTTATGCCAATACTTACCAATTCAACAAGGAAGTAGGTTTAATTATAGATCCAAAAAGCGGTAAAGTTGAGGGTGTTATTGATTTTAATGGTTTAAAAACAAAAGTCAAACAGCATTCTAAACTTGATGTTTTAAACGGAATAGCATATAATAAGCAAAGAAAAACTTTTTTTGTTACTGGAAAAAATTGGAATAAATTATTTGAAATTAAAATATTAGAAAATCAATAATTAAACAAAGCTCTTCCTGTCATTAACTGATTCACTTCTTTTTTTACACAATTTATTTCCATATCGTTATCAGGTTGTTTTATAACTCTATCTATTAAATCTACTATTGTAATCATATCTTTTTCTTTAAGTCCTCTAGTAGTTATTGCTGGGGTTCCAAACCTAATTCCTGAAGTAACAAAAGGAGACTTGTCATCAAATGGAACCATGTTTTTATTTGCTGTAATATCAGCTCGAACCAATACTAATTCAGCATCTTTTCCTGAAATATTTTTATTTCTTAAATCAATTAGCATCATATGATTGTCTGTTCCACCAGAAATTATATTATAACCCCTTTTAACAAATTCTTCTGCCATTACTTTTGCATTCTGCCTAACTTGTATCATGTAAGTCATAAAATCATCTTTCAATGCTTCTCCAAATGCAATCGCTTTTCCAGCAATTACATGTTCCAATGGACCGCCTTGATTTCCTGGAAATACAGCTAAGTCTATTAATGAAGACATTTTTTTTAATGAACCGCTCTTTAATTTGATTCCAAATGGATTGTCAAAATCTTCTCCCATTAATATTAAACCACCTCTTGGTCCTCTTAGTGTTTTATGAGTTGTAGTTGTTACAACATGGCAATAAGGAATTGGATCATTTAAAATACCTTTTGCAATTAAACCTGAAGGATGAGATATGTCTGCTAATAAAAATGCATCTACTTGATCTGCAATTTCTCTAAACTTTTCAAAATCAATATCTCTAGAGTAAGCCGAAGCACCAGCTATAATTAATTTTGGTTTTTCTTTTTTAGCAATTTCTAAAATCTTATCATAATTCAATATTCCTGTTTCTTTTTCAACTCCATAAAAAACAGGGTCATATAACCTTCCACTAAAATTTACGGGAGAACCATGAGTTAAGTGACCACCATGAGATAAATCGAAACCTAGTATTTTATCACCAGGATTTAAAAACGCATGATAAACGGCAGTATTAGCTTGTGAACCCGAATGAGGCTGAACATTAGCATAAGAGGCTCCAAAAAGCTCTTTAGCTCTATTAATAGCTAAAGTTTCTATTTCATCAACAACTTCACATCCACCGTAATACCTTTTACCGGGGTATCCTTCGGCATATTTATTTGTTAAAATTGAACCTGTAGCCTCCATAACTGCAGGGCTAGTGAAATTTTCAGATGCAATTAATTCTACGCCTCTTAATTGTCTAATTTCTTCTTTATTAATTAAATCACTTATTTCTTTATCAACTCTCATTTTATAAATTTTAAACAAATTTAAACATGATAAAAGATCAAACCAATAAATAAATTAAAATAAATCAAAAAACAATTAACAATTTATATTATATAATTGTTCAAATTAGAAAATTTAATATCCGAATGAGATGAATGGTGTAAAACTTCATCATCTTTTAACAATATTAACTGAGGAGACTCATGATAGACGCTATATTTATTAGAAATATTTTTTGAAAGTTCTTTCGTTTTTATTACATCAATGTAAATGTATTTTTGAATGTTTAAATTTTCATGAAAAGCAAATTCAAATCTTGTAAAAACAATTTTACTAACAACACATCTAGGTGAGTGTTTGAAAATTACTATGTAATTATCTCTTAATTTTGTAATATCATCTAATGAATTAATTTCAATCCAATTAATTTTAGCCATATAAGTGAAATATACTTGTTAACTTTGTTCTGTGATTAAAAAAGTAAATATACTAAATAAGAAAGCTAAGTTTGAATACGAGTTGTTAGACCAGTATTCGGCAGGAATTGTCTTAACTGGAACAGAAATTAAATCTATAAGAGATGGTAAAACCTCTATTTCTGACAGTTTTTGTGAATTCAATGACTTAGGCGAATTGTTTATTATTAATATGTTTATTGATGAATATTTGTTTGGTAATCAGTTTAATCACCAGACTAGAAGTCAAAGAAAATTACTTTTAAATAAAAATGAATTAAAAAAATTATTAAAAGAAGTTAGAAATACTGGTTTAACTATAATTCCATTAAAAGTATTTATTAGCGAAAATGGTTTTGCTAAAATTTTAATTTCATTAGCTAAAGGAAAAAAAACATACGATAAAAGGCATGCTATAAAAAATAGAGAAAACAAGATTCAGCTGGATAGGTTAAAAAAGAAATAATTTAATTAGTTTTTTTTAGCATCGGAACAAAATTAAACTTACCTAATTTTTTTTTCTCAAATTTAGTTTCACTTTTTCTAATTATTAATGTCATTTCTTGATTCAATTCTCCAATAGGAATAATAATTTTTCCTCCTATTTTTAATTGAAGAAGTAATTTTTTTGGAATTTTGGAAGCTCCTGCAGTAACCAATATTTTATCAAATGGTGCATGTTCTGGCAGACCCAAGTAACCATCTCCATATTTTACTAATTTTGGTGAATAGCCTAAAAAATTTAACCTCTTCATAGATTTTCTGTATAATAAATGTTGCCTTTCAATAGTGTAAACATTAGCATTTAGTTTTACTAATACAGCTGTCTGATAGCCAGAACCTGTACCTATCTCAAGAACTTTGTCATTTTTTTCTATCCCCAGGATCGTTGTTTGAAATGCCACAGTATAAGGTTGAGATATTGTTTGATTAGAATCAATCGGGAATGCTTTATCTATATAAGCGTGTGCCTCAAAATCATTATCAATAAACAAATGTCTTGGAATATTTAAAATAGCGTTTAAAACCATTCTTGAATCAATACCCTTTTTAATTAGTTCTTCAACTAACCTTTTTCTTAAACCCTTATGTTTTGAAGTATCTAACAATAGCTTTTAATTATTATAAAATTAATAAATAAGAATTGTATTTTTGAAAAAAATATTAGATGATAAAAGTAGGTGTTATTGGAACAGGTCATTTGGGTACTATTCATCTTAAGCTTCTTAACGAGTCAAAATTATATGATGTTATAGGATTTCATGATAAAGATTTAAAAAAATCCAAAAAACTAGGTGTTGATTATATTAACTTTAAAGATGCGATTGATTTAATAAATTCAGTTGATGTGGTTTTTATTTGTTCTAATACCACTACTCATTATGAAATAGCTAAAATATGTTTAGAAAATAATAAACATATTTTTATTGAAAAACCAATTACTTCTACTGTTAAGCAAGCTAAAGAGTTAGTTCAATTAGCAAAAGATAAAAATCTAATTGGTCAAGTCGGTCATGTTGAACGTTTTAATCCAGCTTACGTGAGTATAAAAGAGACTATCAATAATCCAAAATTCATAGAATGCCATAGGCTTGCTGAATTTAATCCAAGAGGAAATGATGTTTCAGTAGTTCTAGATCTTATGATCCATGATATAGATATTGTTCTTAGCATAGTTAAATCAAAAATTAAATCAGTAAGTGCGAATGGAGTTTGTGTAATTAGTGAAACACCTGATATTACCAATGCAAGAGTTGAATTTGAAAATGGTTGTGTTGCAAACTTCACATCAAGTAGAATTTCATTAAAAAACATGAGAAAAACTCGTTTTTTTCAAAATGATACCTATATTTCTGTAGATTTTTTAGAAAAGAAAAGTGAAATTGTAAAAATATCTAATGCAATTAATAATTCAGATAAATATGCAATGATTATTGAAAATTCCAACGGAGATAAAAAACAAATAAATTATCAGAATCCAGAAATAAAAATAACTAATGCAATTGTTGAAGAGCATAATTCATTTGCCTTTACAATAAACAATAATTCAAAACCAGTTATAAGTTTAGAAGACGGTTATTTAGCTCTGAATTTGGCCAATAAAATTATTAAAAAAATTCAATGAACATTGTCGATAATTTACAGAAAATTAAATATGAATTACCTCAAAATGTAAGTCTTGTTGCGGTTTCAAAAACTAAACCAAATGAGGATATTATATTAGCTTATAATACTGGCCAATTAGATTTTGGTGAAAACAAGATCCAAGAACTAATTTTAAAACATGATGCCCTTCCAAAAGATATTAAATGGCACATGATTGGTCACCTTCAAACAAATAAAGTTAAATATATAGCTCCGTTTATTCATTTAATACACAGTGTGGATAGTATTAAACTTATTAAAGAAATCAATAAACAAGCAATAAATAATACTAAAATCATTAATATTTTAATTCAGATTGACATCACTAATGATAAAACAAAGTTCGGATTTTCAATTAATGATTTTGATATGATTATGAAAGATGAACTATTATCCACATTTAACAATCTTAAAGTTGTTGGATTAATGGGAATGGCTAGCTTCACTAATAATCAAGATATTATAAAAAGTCAATTCAATTCTTTAAAAGATTTGTTTAACAAGCATAAAAAAAAATTATCTCTTGATATTTTATCGATGGGGATGAGTGGAGACTATAATATAGCAATTGAATGCCAAAGTAATCTTATAAGGTTAGGTAGCACTATTTTTGGTAAACGTAAATAAAAAAAAATTGTATTCAATTATTGACGTAGAAACAACAGGAGGAAAATTTAATCAAGAAGGTATTACTGAAATTGCCATCTATAAATTTGATGGAGTAGATATTATTGATCAATTTATAAGTTTAGTTAACCCTGAAATACCAATACAACCCTTTGTACAGCAATTAACAGGTATAACGGATAATATGTTAGTAAATGCACCGAAATTTTTTCAAATTGCTAAAAGAATATTAGAAATTACAGATAAAACTATTCTTGTAGCACATAATTCATCATTTGACTATAGGATGCTGAAAATAGAGTTTGATAGATTAGGATATGAATTTATAACTCCTCAGCTATGTACTGTTAATCTTTCAAAAAAACTAATTCCAAACATGAGTTCTTATAAATTAGGAAACTTGGTAAAATCACTTGGAATTCCAATTAGTAATAGGCACAGAGCTTCTGGAGATGCTAAAGCTACATTAGAATTATTCAAACTATTACTTGTAAAAGACATAAAAAAAGAGATATTCAATAGTTCAATTGTAAAAGATGTTAAACCAAAAATAAACAAATGGGCAGATTTAGTAAAAAATTTAAAAAATGAAATAGGAATATATTATTTTCACGATTCTAACGGAAAAATTATTTATATAGGAAAAAGTAAATCTATTAAAAATAGGGTTAATCAACATTTAACTGGAATTAGTAACAAATCATTGAAAATTAGATTAGAATTAAACGATGTAAGCTATGAAAATACTGGAAGTGAACTGATAGCCCTATTAAAAGAGAATAAGGAAATAAAAACCCATCAGCCTAAGTTTAACAGCTTATTGAAAAATACCATAAAGAAGTTTGGTTTAGAAATTTGTACAGATAATGATAATTTTAAATTTCTAAGAATATTGCATTATCACGACTCTATAGAATTTATTGAAACATATTCATCGTTAAAACTTGCTAATAAAAAACTATCAGTTTTAAACATGAAATATAATCTAGAAAGTAATAAATCTGAGAAAAGTAATTTAAATATTTTTGAAATATTAAAAAAGTATAGTTTTCCATTTGTCAATATGTTAATAATTGATAAAGGAAGAAGTGTTGATGAAAAAAGTGTTCTATTAATTAAAAACAATAAATACATAGGATACGGTTATTTTACTCTTAATTATCAAATTAATAATATAGAAATCCTAGAGTCGTTAATTACTAGTTCAGAAGAAATTGAAGGATCTGAATCATTGATTGTTAATTACATAAATAAACATAAAGTTGAAAAAATAATTAATATTGATAAGTTAGTATGAAAAAAACTTTAATTACAATTTCTGGACCTACAGCAGTTGGCAAAACAAAGTTTAGTATAGAGTTGGCACAATTATTAAATTGTGAAATTATTTCCTGTGATTCAAGGCAATTTTACAAAGAAATGAGTATTGGAACCGGTGTTCCTTCAAGTATTGAGCTTTCTACAGTAAGACACCACTGTATACAGCACAAATCTATTTTAGATCGTTATACTATCAATGATTTTGAAATTGAATCAAATGAAATTTTAAACAACAAGTTCAAAACTAACGATTTTATGATAATGGTTGGAGGATCTGGATTATACATGGACGCTTCAATAAACGGTATAGATAAATTTCCAGAAATAGATTTGGGTGTTAGAAATAAGTTAAACAAGCAGTATGAAGTGAATGGAATAGAATTCCTTCAGAATAAATTAAAAGAGCTTGATCTAAAATACTATGAAAAAATAGATATTTATAATTCTAGAAGAATTATCAGAGCTTTAGAAGTTTGTATTTCTTCCAAAAAACCTTACTCAAGTTTTTTAAATAAAACTAAATTAAATCGTCCATATAAAGTTTTTCCAATTGCAATTAATATCGAAAGAAAAGATTTATATAAATTGATTAATAATAGAGTTGACCAAATGCTTATAAGTGGCTTACTGAATGAAGTTAAATTGCTCAAAAAGTATAAGAGTTTAACTGCACTTCAAACAGTAGGATATAAAGAACTTTTTGATTATTTAAATAGTACAAAATCTTTAGAAACTTACATCGAAGAAATTAAAAAAAACACAAGAAGGTATGCAAAGAGGCAAATTACTTGGTTAAATAAAAAGAATGATATTTTATGGATTGATCGCAGTTATAATGTTAAGAGCATAGTATCTACTTATTTTGATTTAAAATAAGAATTAACATTTAACTGAATTCTTGATTGAATATCGCTTGTTTCTGATTTAACAAACTTAGATCCAGTTATTTTCTCATAAAGCTCTATGTATCTTTCTGAAACTTCTTTTATATAGTCTGAATTCATTTCTGGGATAACTTCTCCTTTTTTCCCTTGGAAACCTTTATTTATAAGCCACTGTCTAACAAACTCTTTAGATAATTGCTTTTGAGTGGATCTTGATCTTTGTAATTTTTTATATGAATCTAAATAAAAATACCTTGAAGAGTCTGGAGTATGAATTTCATCAATTAAAATTATATCCCCATTTGAATTTTTTCCAAACTCATATTTAGTATCTACCAATATTAAACCTTGTTTATTTGCAATTCTTGAACCTTCAGAAAATAACTTGTATGTATAATCTTCTAATATTTTGTAATCTTCTATAGAAACTATGTTTTTATTTAACAACTCCTCTTTTGAAATATCTTCATCATGCTGACCATTTACTGCTTTAGTAGTAGGAGTTATAATAGGAGATTTGAATTTATCATTTTCCGACATACCTTCTGGCATGTTAATTCCACAAATTTGTCTTATTCCAGAATTATATAATCTTGCAGCATGGCCTGATAAATAACCCCTTATTACCATTTCAATTTTAAAAGGTTCACAAATTTGTCCAATTGATACATTTGGATCTGGAGAGTCTATTAGCCAATTTTGGACAATATGAGATGTTTCATTTAACATTTTACATGCAATTTGATTTAAAATTTGTCCCTTATAAGGGATTCCCTTTGGCAAAACAATATCAAAAGCGGATAACCTATCTGAAGCAACCATTACTAGGTATTTATTGTCAATATTGTATACATCCCTTACTTTTCCTGAATATTTAGAAATTTGATTTTCAAATTTAAAATCTGTTTTTGTAATTGAATTCATGTTAATTCTTCTTTTGTTTTATAAGCATCTATAATTCTTTTTACAACTTCATGTCTTAACACATCACTATCGTCTAACTGTACAATTTTGATACCTTTAATGTTCTTAAGTAAAATACTTGCTTCCTTTAAACCAGATTTTATTTTTGTAGGTAGATCGATTTGATCAGGATCTCCATTAATCATAAATTTAGCATTATTACCCATTCTGGTTAAAAACATTTTCATTTGATTATAAGTAGCGTTTTGTCCCTCATCTAAAATTACAAAAGCATCATCTAATGTTCTTCCGCGCATATAAGCCAAAGGAGCTATTTCAATAATCCCTCTTTTAATGTAATCTTCTAGCTTTTCTATAGCAATCATATCTTTTAATGAATCATATAATGGTTGCATATAGGGATCTAACTTATCTTTTAATTCTCCAGGTAAAAAGCCTAAGCTCTCACCCGATTCAACGGCAGGTCTAGTTAAGATTATCTTTTTAACAGCTTTATCTTTTAATGCTTTAACTGCAATAGCAATTCCTGTATAAGTTTTTCCAGTTCCAGCTGGACCAACAGCAAAAACCATATCATTTTTTTCAAATGCAACAACAATCTTAATTTGATTAACAGTATGTGCCTTTATTGGCTTCTTGCCAACTCCATACAAAATAAGTTTAGTTTTATTAGTTTCTATTATCTCTTTTCCATTTCCACTTAAAATAGAATTTATAAATTCATCATTAATAATATTGTTTTTACTTTTGATAAGTAATAATAATGTATCTAGTCTTGCAGTTAATTGAGTTACTAAAGAAGCATCGCCATTTAGAATCAACCGATCACCTTTTAGAATTATTTTTATTTTTGTAAAATGTTTCTTTATTAATAAAACAAGATCATAGTCTTTTTTATCAAAAAATTCTGATGGATGTATCTGGTTAATAAAATATTCAGTTTTTTTCACTTAAGCTATGCGTATTATTTATTGGCAAGTTGTAAATTTATGTAATTTTTAATCTTATATATTAATTTTTTTTAACAAATGAGCCTAATTACATTAACAACTGATTTTGGTAATAAAGATCACTTTGTTGGTTCATTGAAAGGAGCCCTTCACAACGAGATTAAAAATATAAATATCATTGATATATCACACAATATATCTCCTTTCAATATAATTGAAGGAGCTTATATAATACAAAATTCTTATAAGAATTTTCCTGAAGGATCAATTCATATTATAGGGATAGATTCTGAAAAAACACCTGAGCAAAATCACATTGCTATGATTTTAGATGGTCATTATTTTATATGCGCTAATAATGGAATAATGTCTCTTATCTCTTCAAAAATTAATCCTGAAAAAATAATTGAAATAAATATTCATAACGAAGAATCTACCAGTTTCCCAGTTTTAGATGTGTTTGTTAAAGTAGCTGCTCATATATATAGAGGAGGATCTATTGATCTTGTAGGTAAAAGAATTTATGAGTTAAAAGAACTTTATGATATCAATCCAATAATAAATGAAAAAAACAAAGAAATCACTGGCAATATTATTTATATAGATAATTATGAAAATGTTGTCACTAATATTTCGAAAACTATTTTTGATGAATTTGGCAAGTCGAGACCATACTCCATCAATGCACGAAATTACAAATTTGAATCAATTGTAAACTCATATAGTGAAGCAATTAAGTTTGATGTTAAAAAAGAAATAAGAAAAGAAGATGGTAAGAAAATAGCTCTTTTTAATAAATCGAATTTCCTTGAACTGGCTATATACAAAAGTATCCCAGGGAAAACAGGGGGAGCAAGTAGTTTGTTCGGATTAAAATATAGAGATATAGTAACTATACAGTTTGAATGAAGCTTGTAAAAAGTGTTAATAAATTAGTTTTATTTTAACGATTGTTTCTAATATATTTACAAGTATATAATTTAATTATGAAGTTTATAGTTTCAAGTTCTTTATTACTTAAAAACATTCAAGTTTTAGGAGGTATTTTAAATACTAATAATACTCTGCCAATTTTAGATTATTTTTTATTTAAAATTTCAAAAAATATTTTAAGAATTACAGCTTCAGACCTAGAAACTACTCTTACTGCAGATGTTAAAGTTGACTCTGACAAGGAAGGAACTGTAGCTATTCCTGCTAAACTACTTATTGATACTCTAAAAACTTTTCCAGAACAACCTTTAACATTTAATGTTTTAGAAAACAATATTATAGAAATAAGTTCAAATCACGGAAAGTATGCTCTTGCTTATGCAAAAGGAGATGATTTTCCAAAAACATTAGCAATTACTGATGCATCTAATTCTGTTATCTCATCCAAAGTCTTATATCAAGCTATAAATACTACGATTTTTGCTTCTGGAAATGATGATTTAAGACCTATTATGAGTGGTGTTTTCTTTCAATTCTCAAGTGAGAATTCCACATTTGTAGCAACTGACGCACATAAGTTAGTTAGATATGTAAGAACAGATTATAAATCAGATAAATTAATTGAATTTATAATGCCTAAAAAACCACTTAATATTTTAAAAGGAATTTTAATTAATAATGACTTTGATGTTAATATTGAGTTTAATGAAAGTAATGCAAAATTTATATTTTCTAATTTAACTTTAACTTGCAGACTCATTGATGGAAAATATCCTAATTATGAGGCGGTAATTCCAAAAGAAAATCCTAATGTACTTACTGTTGACAGAGCTTTGTTTCTTAATTCAACAAAAAGAGTAAGTATTTTTTCAAATAAAACAACTCATCAAATTAGATTAAAAATTACAGGAAATGAATTGATTATTTCTGCAGAAGATTTAGATTACAGTAATAAAGCGGAAGAGAGACTTAGCTGTAATTATAATGGAGATGATATACAAATTGGTTTTAATTCTAGATTTCTAGTGGAAATGCTGTCTAATATTGATTCAGACGAGGTTAAGCTTGAATTATCACTTCCTAATAGAGCTGGAATCTTAACTCCAACGAAAACTGACAATGATTTCGAACAAATCACAATGCTTGTTATGCCTGTAATGCTTAATTCCTAAAGATAATAGTCAGTCCTAATAAAGTTCGATTTTTTAGAATCTATCATTTCTCTTAAAATACTCTTATTTAATTCGTTGTCATTAGAAGCAACGAATGTTCTAATTGAAAAAGATCTTAAAGCATCATGGACACTTAGAGTTGAAACAGCTGAATCTTTTCGGCCAGTAAATGGATATTTATCTGGTCCTCTTTGACAAGCACTATTTAAATTAACCCTACACACTAAATTCACTAGAGAATCAATAATTGGACCCAATGTATCAACATTTTTTCCAAATATACTAGCTTGCTGTCCATAATTTGAATCACACATATCATCTAATGGCTTAGAAACATCATTATATGAAACAACAGGGACAACTGGACCAAATTGTTCTTCCTTAAAAACTCTCATGTTTTTAGATACTGGATATAGAACAGCAGGAAAAACAAAATTTTTATATTTAATTCCACCTTTTTTGTTTATTATTTTAGCTCCCAATGAAGTAGCATCATCAATTAAATCAGAAATATATTGAGGTTTTGATGGTTCTGGAAGAGGAGTTAACAACGTATTATCCCATGGCATGCCTAATTCTAGTTCATCAACCTTTTTCGAAAATTTATATAAAAACTCATCTTTAATATCTTCATGAACATAAATGATTTTTATAGCAGTGCATCTTTGTCCATTAAATGACAGCGATCCGGAGAGACATTCATTTACTGTTAAGTCTAAATCTGCATCTTTTAAAATAATTGCAGGATTTTTAGCCTCTAAACCTAATACTAAACGTAATCTATTTTTTTGAGGGTGTAAATCTTGTAATGCAATAGCTGATGAACTATGCCCAATTAATGATAAAACATCAACTTTTCCACTTTTCATTATAGGAGAAGCTATAACCCTACCTCTTCCAAAAATGATATTGACTACACCTGGTGGAAAAGATTCTTTGAACGCTTCTAAAAGAGGAGCTATTAATAAAACACCGTGTTTAGCAGGCTTAAATATCGTTGTATTACCCATTATAATGGCAGGGATAAGCAATGCAAAAGTTTCGTTTAATGGATAATTATATGGTCCCAAGCAAAGAACAACACCTAATGGACCCCTTCTTATTAATGCTCTAACTCCTGATTGGTTTTGAATAGTTGCACACTTTCTGTCAATTCTTTTATATTCTTCAATAGTATCGTTAATGTATTCAATTGTTCTATCAAATTCTTTTTTAGAGTCATTTAAGTTTTTTCCAATTTCCCACATTAAAAGTTTAACTATCTCCTCTCTTTTAAGAATCATTTTCTGAACAAAAGCAGACATGCAGTTAATTCTTTCGTAAACTTTCATTCTTGGCCACTTTCCCATTCCTGAATCATAAGAACTTGAAGCTGCATTTAAAGCTTCCATTGCTGATTCAGTTGACATTTCGGGAGATGTCCCGATTAAAAGAGGTTCTTTTTCATCAGTATCGCATAAAAGAGTAGAATAAACATTCGCTTTATTACCTGACCATTTAGAGATTTTTCCGTTAATTAAATATTCATTGTTGTGAATGACACTATTTATTTGAAATTTTTTAGGTACAGAATTCATTTTTTTAGTTTATTGATTTCATTGATTTCATTGAATTTCTTAGCTTTTTTCCAATAATTTCAACAGGGTGATTTCTAATTATTTCATTTATTTTAATTAAATCTGAATTGTCAATTTTATCTTTATTTAAAAACTTCTCTCCAATATGATTATTTGAAATAGTCTTAAAGAAGTCATTAAGTAAAGGCTTACAAGCATGATCAAATAAATAACAACCGTATTCAGCTGTATCAGAAATTATTCTATTCATTTCAAACAACTTGTTTTTCGCTATAAGATTAGCAATTAAAGGAGTTTCATGTAATGATTCGTAATATGCTGATTCAGCTATTATTCCTGAACTAGTCATTGTTTCAAAAGCTAGTTCAACACCTGAGCGAATAAATGATACCATAAGCAATCCATTATCAAAAAATTCCTGTTCTGAAATTTCATCAGTTGTTGTTGGAGTTTTTTCAAATATTGTTTCTCCAGTTTGAGCTCTCCACTTTAATAAATTCACATCATTATTAGACCAATCTTCCATCATTATAGATGAAAAATGACCAGACATTATATCATCCATATGTTTTTGAAACAATGGTCTCATAATAGCTTTTAATTCTTCCGATATTTTAAAAGCTTCAATTTTAGCTGCATTATTTAACCTGTCCATCATATTAGTGATTCCACCATGCTTTAAGGCTTCAGTAATAGTTTCCCATCCAAATTGGATTAATTTAGAGGCATAACTAGGATCAATACCATTTTCAATCATTTTATTAAATGATAATATAGACCCAGTTTGCAATACACCACACAATATTGTCTGTTCTCCCATTAAGTCTGACTTAACCTCAGCTACAAAAGAAGACTCTAACACACCTGCTTTATGTCCACCTGTTGCAACTGCATAAGCTTTTGCAAGATCCAAACCATTATTATGTGGATTATTAGCTGGATGAACTGCTATAAGTGTTGGAACTCCAAAACCTCTTTTATATTCTTCTCTTAATTCGCTTCCAGGAGACTTAGGTGCTACCATTATTACGGTAATATCATTTCTCACAGTTAGTCCTTCTTCTACTATATTAAAGCCATGAGAATATGAAAGTATTGAATCTTTTTTCATTAATGGCATTAGTTTATTAACAACATCAGTATGATTTTTATCAGGTGTTAAATTTAAAACCATATCAGCTTTTGGAATCATTGCTTCAAACGTACCAACTTTAAATTCATTTGATATAGCATTATTGTAAGAATCTCTTTTTTGATCAATTGCTGCTTGCCTTAATGCATATGATACATTCAAACCTGAATCTCTCATATTTAAACCTTGATTCAACCCTTGGGCTCCACATCCTATAATTACAATATTTTTCCCTTTTAATATAGATACTCCATCTTCAAATTCAGAAGTGTCCATAAGTCTGCATTTTGCTAATTGCTCAATTTTTTGACTTAATGGTAATTGATTAAAATAATTTTTCATAATTTATTTATCTGTATTTAATCCTAGAATATTCGAAATGTTCATTGGTTCTTTTGAAACTGAAATTCTTCCTGATCTAACAAATTGTAATAACCCATATGGCTCCAAATCATAATATAACTTCTCTGTATCCTTTCTCCATCCAGTTTTTTCAATTACAAAATATTCTGGAGAAACTGTAATGATATTCGCTTGACTATTTTTGATTATTTTTTGTAGGGGTTTTTCATTAAATAATGATTGTGATTTAATCTTATACAATGCTGTTTCTAAAAAAATAGTTTCTTCATTTGAATGATAAAAAGCGGCTATAACTTCAATTTGTTTTTCTATTTGTTTGACGACTCTTTCTACTCTAGATTTAGTAATACTAACTACTATAATAAATCTAAAAATATTTTCAATCTCAGATTCAGAAGTTGTGAAGCTTTCTATGCTAATATGTCGTTTTAGAAATATTGCAGAAATTCTATTTAACAAACCAAGATTATTTTCTGTATAAACTGAAATTGTATATGTATTGTTTAATTCACTCATAATTATTAATCTAATCTAATATCAGACACTGATGCTCCTGTTGGAATCATTGGAAAAACATTATGTTCTTTTTCAACTGAAACTTCAAGGAAAAATGGTTTCTTAGAATTCATCATCAACTCTATAGAAGACTTTAATTCTTCTCTCTTACTCACTTTTTTTGCTTCAATATAATATCCCTTTGCGATAGTCACAAAATCAGGATTAATGAGCTCAGTAGAAGCGTATCTTTTTTCAAAAAACATTTCCTGCCATTGTCTAACCATTCCTAAGTAATTGTTATTAAGAACAACAATTTTTACTGCACTACCAGTTTGAAAAATCGTACCTAATTCTTGAATAGTCATTTGAAATCCGCCATCACCAATTATAGCAACAACTTCCCTTTCTGGAGCACCCATCTTTGCTCCTAAAGCAGCAGGGAGGGCAAAACCCATAGTTCCTAATCCACCTGACGTAACGTTAGATTTAGATTTGTTAAACCTAGCATACCTACAAGCAACCATTTGATGTTGACCTACATCTGTTATTATTATAGCATTTCCTTTTGATGCTATATTTATTTCTTTCACCACTTCAGCCATACTTAAACCTTCTTTAGTTGGATGCAGTTCTTCTTTTATGACTTTATTATATTCTATTTCATATAAGGAATGAAATTTCCCCAACCAACTTTCATGGTTATTTTTATTTACCAATTTCAATATCTCTGGAAGCGTTTCTTTTACATTTCCTAGTAATGGAACGTCAACTTCAACTATTTTGTTTATTTCAGCAGGATCAATGTCGAAATGTATTATTTTTGCCTGTTTAGCATAAGTATCTAAATTTCCTGTTACTCTATCATCGAATCGCATTCCCACAGCAATTAGCAAATCACATTGGTTAGTTAAAACATTCGGAGCATAGTTTCCGTGCATTCCAACCATTCCAACATTTAATGGATGATCAGAAGGAAGGGCAGATAAACCAAGTATAGTCCATGCTGAAGGAATTCCAGTTTTTTCAATAAAATTTTTAAATTCAGTTTCTGCATTTCCTAAAATAACTCCCTGACCAAAGACAATTAAAGGTTTTTTAGCATTGTTAATTAATTCAGCAGCTTTTTTCAATTGTTTAATTGAATAATCAGGAACAGGAATGTAGCTTCTTACTGATTTACATTGTGAATAAGAAAACTCCATTAATTCAAATTGGGCATCTTTTGTGATATCTATCAAAACTGGGCCCGGCCTACCAGATTTAGCAATGTAAAAAGCTTTTGCTAAAACTTTAGGAATTTCAGAAGCTTTAGTTACCTGACAGTTCCATTTAGTTACTGGAGAAGAAATACCAATTATATCTGTTTCTTGAAATGCGTCGGAACCTAATAAGTGTGATGCGACTTGTCCAGTTATACAAACCATTGGAGTTGAATCTATTTGAGCATCTGCAATTCCTGTAATTAAATTTGTAGCACCAGGTCCAGAAGTTGCCATCACCACTCCTACTTTTCCCGTTACTCTAGCAAATCCTTGAGCAGCATGAGTGGCTCCTTGCTCGTGCCTTGTTAAAACATGATTTAATTTATCTTCATACTTGTGAAGCTCATCATAAATAGGCATAATAGCTCCTCCGGGATAACCATAAATCAAATCAATTCCTTCTTTTAAAAGAGACTTAATCACGGCTTCTGCGCCAGATATTCTAGTTATTTTACTCATAACTTAATCAGTTACACACCCACTAGAGGCATCAGAAACATTTCTAATATAATTATACAATACTCCACTATCAAATTTAATCTTAGGCTTTAGCCATTTGGATTTTCTTTTTAATAATTCTTTTACAGAAACATCAACATTTATGGTATTGCTTACGGCGTCAATAACTATTTTATCTCCATTTTTAATTAAAGCAATATTTCCGCCATCTTGAGCCTCTGGTGTAATATGACCTACTACAAAGCCATGTGTTCCTCCTGAAAATCTTCCATCAGTAATTAAAGCAACATCTTTACCTAAACCACATCCCATTATAGCTGAAGTTGGTTTTAGCATTTCTGGCATTCCAGGTCCTCCTTTAGGACCAACATATCTAATCACAACAACATCTCCTTTATTAACTAGACCTTTTTTAATTCCATCATTTGCTTCATTTTCGCAATCAAAAACTTTTGCTAAACCAGTAAAATATAATCCTTCTTTTCCAGTAATTTTAGCTACAGAACCATTTATTGCTAAATTTCCATATAATATTCTAATATGACCTGTTTTTTTTATTGGTTTATTAAAAGGTTTAATTATTTTTTGATTTGAAGAAAGTGCCTTTACTGAAGATAAATTTTCTGAAATAGTCTTACCTGTAACAGTCATACAATCTCCATCAAGATAATTGTTATCTAACATATATTTCATTACAGCAGGAATTCCGCCTACATTGTGAAGGTCTTCCATTAAAAATTTTCCGCTAGGTTTTAGATCCGCTAAAAAAGGTGTTGTTTCGGAAATAATTTGAAAATCGTCAATTGAAAATTTAATTTTTGCCGCTTTAGCAATAGCTAACAAATGCAATACAGCATTTGTTGATCCACCTAAAACAGTTATTAATCTTACAGCATTTTTTAAAGATTTTTTAGTAATTATATCCAAAGGTTTTAAATCTTTAATTAAAAGATTCTTTACCGCTTTACCTAACTCATTACATTCATTATTTTTTTCAGAACTGATTGCTGGGTTCGATGAACTATAAGGAAGAGACATCCCCATAGCTTCAATAGCTGAAGACATTGTATTAGCAGTATACATTCCTCCACATGCTCCAGCTCCAGGACATGCATTTTTTACAATTGCTTTAAATTCAGTTTCATCAATTTTTCCAGCTACATTCTCCCCCCAAGCTTCAAAAGCTGATACAACATCGAGTTTCTTGTTATTATGACAACCTGGAGCAATTGTTCCACCATAAACTAAAATAGAGGGTCTATTAAGTCTTATCATAGCTATTAACGCGCCTGGCATGTTTTTGTCACAACCAACTACTGTAATTAACCCATCGTAAGCCATAGCTTGAACAACTGTCTCTATGGAATCAGCTATAATATCTCTTGAAGGTAAAGAGTAACGCATCCCTTGTGTTCCCATTGAAATACCATCACTAACTCCAATGGTGTTAAAAATTAGACCATTAATTTCAGCATTATTTACTCCTTCCTTTATTGATTTCGACAAATCGTTTAAGTGCATATTGCAAGGATTGCCTTCATATCCAGTACTAGCAATACCAATAAAAGGTTTGTTTAAATCATCTTCAGACAAACCAATGGCATGCAACATAGCTTTAGCTGCCGGTTGAGATGAATCCTGAGTTACAACATAACTATATTTATTTAATTTCATTTATAAAAACAGTAAAAAAACCCTTCACATAATTAAGAGAAGGATATATTTATAAAATATTTGTATTATTTATTAATATAAAATTAATCAAAAGTATTTATTTTTTACTCTTAACAATTTTATAATGTATATTTTTATTGATTCGTCAATAATGACATAATTATTTTACCCTTTATTATGGATAATACATTAAAAAGAATAATTGATAAACAAAAAAATTATTTTGATTCAAAAAAAACTATTGATATAAATTTTAGAATATCATTATTAAAGAATTTAAAAAAAGAGATAGAACTCAATGAAAAAGATATTGAAAATGCTTTAAATAATGATTTAGGCAAATCTAGTGGAGAAAGCTATTTAACTGAAATTGCATTTGTTTATTTTGAAATTAAAATAGCTTTAAAAAATATCAAAAAATGGGTTAAAAGAAAGCCAGTCAGATCATCATTACTTAATTTTCCTTCATCTGATTATATTATAGCCGAGCCTTATGGAAACACATTACACATATCTCCATGGAACTATCCATTTCAATTAGCAATTGCTCCATTAATTGGCGCAGTTGCAGCTGGAAATACAGTTTTATTAAAGCCATCTGAATATTCTGTAAACACATCTAAAATTTTAAATAAAATATTATCTAGTGTTTTTGATGATGGTTTTGTTAAGGTTGTTCAAGGAGGTCCAGAAATTGCATCTGAAATATTAAAGTTTAAATGGGATTACATTTTCTTCACTGGAAGTGTTAGCGTTGGTAAAATAGTAGCAAAAGAAGCAGCAAAAAATTTAACGCCAGTCACACTTGAATTAGGGGGAAAAAACCCTTGTGTAATTGACAAAACAGCTTCATTAAAGGTTACTGCAAAAAGAATTGTTTGGGGAAAATTCACGAATTGCGGTCAAACATGTATTGCTCCAGATTTTTTAATTGTGGATAACAAGATTAAATCTAAGTTAATTACAGAGTTAAAAAACCAAATAATTAAAACTTATGGAGAGAAACCTATTGAATCAGTTGAATACGGAAGAATAATAAGCGAAAAGCACATGAACTATTTATCATCATTAATTGAAAATCAAAAAATACTTTATGGTGGAAATACTGATATTGATAAAAAATATTTTCAACCCACACTTGTTGAATTAGATAATCTAGATTCTAAACTAATGCAGGACGAAATATTTGGCCCTATACTTCCAATTATAGGATACGATGATTTTAATGAAGTTGATAAAGTTATTAAAAAATATTCTCATCCATTAGCTCTCTATATATTTACTAAAAACATCGCCTTTGGAAGAAAATTTTTAGAATCTTATCCATTTGGAGGAGGAGCTATTAATGACACGGTTATTCATATAGCTAATGATAGATTGCCTTTTGGAGGAATCGGACAAAGTGGTATGGGAAAATATCATGGAGAATCAACATTCAAAACATTTTCACATTTTAAACCATATTTATCAAAACCGTTGTGGATAGATCCCCCATTAAGATACCCCCCCTTTAAAAACAAAATTAATTTTTTAAAAAAACTACTTAAGTTAATTCAGTGATTAATGGTATTTTGGAAGCTTAATTTAAAAAATAAATGGAAAAAACAGTATCTCAGGCAATTAAAGATAGAAGGTCAGTAAGAATTTTTAAAGACAGTAAAATTGAAAGTAATAAAGTTAAAGAATGTATCCACAATGCAACTTTAGCACCTAACAGCAGTAACCTTCAACTATGGGAGTTTATTCACGTAAATGATCCTTTATACTTAAAAAAACTTTCTAAAGCCTGCATGAACCAAAGTGCAGCAAAAACAGCTTCTCAAATTGTAGTTGTAGTAACAAGAAAAAATCTCTGGCGAAAGAGAGCGAAAAAGAATATAGAATTTCTAAACAAACAGTATAAAGAAAATTCAATAACAACAAAAAGATATAAACTTGCTTTAAATTACTATTCAAAACTAATACCAATTCTTTATTTTGATTTTTTAGGAATTCTAGGTCTTTTTAAATATATAATGTTTCAAATTGTAGGACTGTTCACTCCAGTTGTTAGACAAACCTTAAATAGCGATTTGAGAATTGTAGCGCATAAAAGTGCTGGTTTAGCTTCACAAAATTTTATGATCAGTATGTCAGAGATTGGATATGACACTTGTCCAATGGAAGGTTTTGATAGTCTAATTGTTAAAAAAATATTAAAACTACCTAGAGGGTCTGAAATTAACATGGTTATTGGTTGTGGGGAAAGAGAAAAAAAAGGTGTTTACGGACCTCAATTTAGAGTTCCTTTTGAAATGGTTTATAAGTATATTTAATCAAAAATTATATACATGGAAAAAGATCTCTTTAAAAAAATTTGTGGAAGTTTTACAACAGGTGTTACAGTAATTACATCAAATGATAAAATGACAGATTATGGGTTTACTGCCAGTTCTTTCACTTCAGTTTCAATTGATCCTTTTTTAATTTTATTTTGCTTAAATAAAGAGGCAAAATCTAATATTGCTTTAAAAAAAAAGAACTTCTTTATAGTTAATATTCTTAATGAAAAACAAATAAACATTTGTAATCAATTTGCTAATAACAAGCTTAAGCCTGAACAAACATTTAAGGGTGTTGATACAATAAATTCTAATAATCAAATTAAAAAAATATCAAATTCAATTGCATTTTTAGAATGCCAAGTAACTGAAAAAATAGAGGCAGGTGATCATTACATATATGTCGGTAAGGTACTTGAAGGTGAATTAAATGAAAACTTGTTAAAACCTTTAATTTATCAAAATGGATTAATTAAAAATTTACTTTAAATTCTCCAACCCTTCCTCAAGCCAAGCTTTATATATATCCTTTGAAGTGTATTGTATTGGACTGTTTAGTATTCTTAGATCAGTATCTAATAGAACATAAAAAGGCTGTGATGCACTTTTAAAATTTAATGCTTGAAAAGTAGCGGACTTCTCTCCTATTGTATTTATTTCCTTGATTTTTCCAGATTTATATTTCAAAGAAATTTTATCTTTTTCATCTAATTCTTTTCTATCATCAACATATAAAGAAATTAAAACAAAATTATCATTAATTAAATTGAATATTGCAGGGTCAGTCCATACGTTTTCCTCAATTCTTCTACAATTTACACAAGCCCAACCTGTAAAATCTAATAAAATTGGCTTATTATTAGCTTTAGCAAACTCTAATCCAGATTCGAAATCTTTGAAACATTGAAAACCTAGTGGACAATCTGAAGTCTTAGAATACACACTATAAAATGATGGTGGTGTAAATCCACTTAAAAGTCTTGCTTTATTAGACCCATCAGGCAATAAGGCAGGAGAAAGATAAACCGCAAATGACAGAGATAATATGCTAAGTACTACATTAAACTTAGATTGCTTTATTTTCTGACTTTCATGAGGGAATTTAAAAAGTCCTATCAGATAAGAAAATAATAATAATAAAACCAAAACCCAAATACCAATAAATATTTCTCTTTTAAGTATTCCCCAATGCTCTACTAAATCGGCATTAGACAAAAACTTAAATGCAAAACCTAATTCAAGAAAGCCTAAAATCACTTTAAAAGTATTCATCCATCTTCCTGACTTAGGTAATGAATTTAATAAGTTAGGGAACAATGCAAATAGTGTAAAAGGAAGAGCCAAGGCTATTCCAAAACCTAGCATTCCTATTGTTAATTGCATCGCTCCTCCTTGAGATGAAATTGATCCTACTAAAAGTGAACCAAGTATTGGTCCGGTACATGAAAAAGAAACTAATACCAATGTTAAGGCCATAAAAAACACCCCTATAAAACCTCCAATACTATTAGACTTAGAATCAATAGAATTTATCCAGCTTGATGGAATTGTGATTTCATAAAATCCAAAAAAAGAAAAAGCAAAAACAACAAACACTATAAAAAATAAAACATTTAGTACAGCGTTAGTAGAAATACTGTTTAATATTTCTGGATCTAATGAATCTATAAAATGAAATGGAATACTTAAAGAAATGTAAATTAAAATTATAAAACTCCCATAAATAAAAGCATTTAAGGAAGAATCCGAACCTTTATTTGTAAAAAAAGAAACTGTTAAAGGGATCATCGGAAAAACACAAGGTGTTAACAGGGCTAGTAAGCCACCTAAAAACCCTAAAATAAGTAAATTTAAATATGGGTTTGAAGACAAGTTTTCTGAAGATGAATAAGATTCTAAGACATCTGTATTTTTTAAATCTAAAACTAACGGATTAGACTTGTCAATAACTAAATCCGTTGTCAGGTTTTCATTAACTATTGCGTTAACAGACCCATCTAAATTAAAAACCAACTCTGCTTCTCTAAAAATACAAACCATATCATCACAGGCTTGATATGCAATAATTGCTTTAATTGTGTTTATAGATTTATCAATAATCTTAACAGATTGAATAAACGAAGATTCATTTATAAAATATGATTGATCTATACCAAATATCGGATCAAACTTTGTTATCGATTTAGATTCTTTAACACCTTCTATTAAATCATAATTATCAGAATCGTTAAAAATAAATTCTGTTGGAATTGCTCCGCCATCAATTAAATTTTGAGAATACAAACGCCAATTAGATTCGATTTTTGAATTAGTGATTAGTTCATATGTATCATCAGAAACCTTTTTAACAGATGTAGAAAAAGATACAGGTTCTTGAGAAAAACTAAATTGAGAAAAAATAAAAAAAATAAAAAGTAGTAATCTAAACTTCATTGAATTCAATTTTAATATTAGCATTTTTAGTTATGTATTTTCTTTTATCAAATCTCATGCCAACTACCCACAAGATCTCCGAACCGTCACACAATAACCATTGATTTTGTTTGTCAAAGTAAGACATTTTTTCGTCTTTAAAATACTTAGAAATCATTTTTTTTCCATTCATTTTATTAGGATAAAAAAAATCAGCCTTTTTATATTTCCTTAGAATTAAAGGAAGTTTAATTTCTTTTATATCCAAAAATAATATATTAGAATTATAATCTTCATTAAAAACCCCTTTTGAAACAGTTAATTTAATAGGTTCTTGAATTCCATCAAGCCCAACATTATATTTATTATTATCAACAAGGTTGCTCAGTTTTATAATTAAAAAATCTCTGTCACTTAATAATGTGTACTCACTTGATTTAATCATTTTTCCTGAAATTGATTTACACAAACTCAAGATTTCTTTAGGTGATTTAAAACCATAATTTTTAAATAATTCATAAATAAAATTTTCAGATTCTATTTTGATAATTGAAGTTTTAAAAATTTTAATTTGATTATCTATATTAATAAAATGTTCATTTTTAAATTCATTCACGTATCTTTTTAAAACTTCATTTGATTCTCTAAGGAAGTTCATAGATTTTTTAGATTGAATCAAAAAATTTGGATCTAATTCTTTTAATTGAGGAATTATATTATTTCTTATTTTATTTCTTAAATAATCGTCTTTTATATTTGAAGAATCTTCTCTCCATTTAATATTGGTTTCTATTGCATAACTAATTAAATTTTCTTTTGAAAATATTAATAATGGACGAATTAAGTTGTTATTAATAGGCTTTATCCCTAACAAACCTTCAATCCCTGAAGCTCTACTTAAGTTTAAAATAAACGTCTCTAAAGAGTCATCTAAATGATGTGCTGTTAAAATATAATCATATTCTTTTGAATGCAAAAGATAATTAAACCAATCATACCTTAAAGTTCTTGCCGCCATTTGAGTAGAGTGCTTAGCAAGTTTAGTTTTAAAGGATTTAAAATGAAATACAATAGATTTGTTTTTTGCATATTCTCTAACAAACTCTTCATCCAAGTCACTTTCACTTCCTCGTAGATTAAAATTACAGTGTGCAATACCAATTTTATATTCTAATTGTAATAACAAATTAGAAAGAACCATACTATCAACGCCACCACTAACACAAACAAGTAGTTTTGAATTTTTTAAAAAAGGAAATTCATTATAGATATGTTTTTCAAATTGATCAATCATCAAAAGCAATATTACGTTTTTAATATATAAAAATTAATTATTTTAACACGGAAATCATTGCTTTTGCCTTAAGCAAGCATTCATCATATTCTTTTAAAATTTCTGATTTAGAAGTGATAGCGCTACCAACATGAAAAGAAAGATATTTAGTGTCTGAATCATAAATCAGAGACCTTATAACTACATTAAAATCAAAATCACCTGTTGGCTTTATGTAACCTAATGCACCACTATATAAACCACGAGTAGAAACTTCCAAATTTTCAATAATAGTCATTGCTCTTACTTTAGGTGCTCCTGTCATACTTCCCATAGGAAAAGTAGATTTTATAATTTCTGCAAAACTTAAATTAGATTGAACTTTAGATTCTACAGTTGATATCATTTGATGAACTTGTTTAAAAGGATACACTTTACATAACTCATTAACTTTAACAGATCCCGGAATAGAAAATCTAGAAAGATCGTTACGAATTAGATCAACAATCATTATATTTTCAGATCTTTCTTTAACATTAAGCTCTAGTTCTTTCATTAATTTTGAATCTATCAAATTATTTTGATCTCTTCTGGAAGTCCCTTTTATGGGTTGACTTACGATCCTGTCATTAATTCTTTTAATATATCTTTCAGGTGAAGAAGACAACAGGTAAAGATTCTTATTTTTAAAATAAGCACTCATAGGTGTTGTAGAAATTTCGTTCAGTTTAAGGTATACTTCTTCTGGAATTATCACGGAATTTTCAGAAAACCATTCCATACAATAATTAGCCTCATACACATCCCCCCTGTTAATATGATCTAATAATAAGCAAATGTTATTTTTGTATTGATTTTTATTCAATCTTTTTTTTAATTTTATTTTGTTTGACTTTGAAAAATTATAAAAAGGAGATGTTTCGTTAATTTCAATCCAATCGTCTTGAATTAGACTTCCGTCTAAATAAAGTGCCTCAACTGAATGTTTAGAAACTAACCATATTTTTTTTGGTTGAAAAAAAAATAAATTTGGCAGGAAAAAACTATCAATGTTTTTACTATTAAGTTTTTCTAATTCATTTTTCAAATCATAAGATAAATATCCAAAAACCCAATCTTTAGTTTGATTAATGTAATCGTCTAATTTTGTTAAAGAATTTTGTTTAGTAAATTGAGTTTTTGAATGAAGTCCTATGGCTAAAATCGCATCATACTCACCTATGTCAGACTCATAATTATTGGAATTTAAAAAAACTGAAATATCCGAATTAGCGGACCATTTAAAAAGTTTTTTCTTAAAAGAACTGACATCTTTTAATTTAAAGGATCTAGAAACTCTAATCAATTAAGGAATATTTATTTATAGCTAATTTAACTAATAGTATTCTTATCAATAGTTTGATTTGATTTTTTTTTAATATTAGCAAAGTGAATTTTACAAATACAACTTTTAAAGCAACTAATCCTAATTCAATCTATATAGGAATATTTTATTTTTTAATTCAGCAACGTATATATTTGCATTATGAAATTATCAGAATTAAAATTAGTTTTATTAAAATTGGAAATAATAGAGTTTAAATTGCCGAATAAGGAATTTGTTCCTAAGCACTTTCATATTACAGAAGTTGGTAAAATCACTAAAAATTTTATTGATTGTGGTGGAAACTTAAGAAATGAAGAAATTGTAAATTTTCAACTTTGGAATGCAAATGATTTTGACCATAGATTGCATCCGAAAAGGTTATTAAAAATTATCAAATTATCAGAAAAAATTTTAAAAATAGATGATTTAGATATAGAAGTTGAATATCAAGCAGAAAGCATTAGTAAATTTGCACTTGATTTTGATGGAAAAAATTTTTTATTAAAATCTAAACAAACTGATTGTTTGTCAAAAGATAATTGTGGAATTCCTTTGGAAATACAAAAAATAAAATTATCCGATTTAAATAATCAATCTTCTTGTTCAACATTAGGAACTTGTTGCTAAAATAAATTCAAAATAATAAGCAGTCCCATTCTAATTAGTCTCTTGCCTACCCTAAATGCTTTTAATTTAGAGATATTGATACTCAAAATAAAATTTTGTAAATACAAAAAAATATTTCATATTTGCTTTTGTGAATTTTATAAATAGAATATATATAGCCATTACTATAACTCGCGTTTCACGTCGCGCCCGCCCTATTGGGTCTTTTTCTATTTAAGAAACTAGGTGAGTCCAGTTTCATTTCAAATTCAATCTTAATTATTTTTTTTTTAAAATCATCGTGAAAATCCTCATTGCTTCATTGAAGCACATTAAATATTGTAACATAATTTCAGAAACTATTAGTTTATCTGCCAAGGTCAGAGGAACTGGCATTGCTTTGAGGACTCCTCAATATATAAGAACTAAAATTGAAAATAAAAATGCCATAATAGCTATTAACAATAATGAATTTGCAGGTTTTTGCTATATAGAGGTATGGAGTCATGGAAAATATGTTGCTCATTCAGGGTTAATCGTTGCTCCAAAATTTAGAGGAAATGGGTTAGCTAAGAAAATCAAAACTCTGATTTTCAATCATTCAAAAAAAAAATATCCAGATGCCAAAATATTTGGGATAACAACTGGTCTACCAGTTATGAAAATTAATTACGAATTAGGATACAAGCCAGTGACTTTCTCTGAGTTGACAGATGATGATGAATTCTGGAAAGGCTGTCAAACATGTAAAAATTATGATGTATTAATTAGAACCAAAAGAGAAATGTGCCTTTGCACAGGGATGCTTTACAATTCAAAATCAAACAAATGAAAAAAATAATATTAGCATATAGTGGAGGTCTTGACACTTCATATTGTCTTAATAAGCTTTCTAAAGAAGGAAATGAAGTTCATGCGATTAACATAAATACTGGCGGCTTTACAATAAGTGAAACTGAAAAAATTAAAGAAAAAGCAATTAAAATGGGTGCATTTCAGTTTAAATCAATTAATGCTGTTCAATCATATTACAATAAAATAATTAAATTTTTAGTCTTTGGAAATGTACTTAGGAACAATACCTACCCTCTTTCAGTAAGTGCTGAAAGAACTATACAGGCTTTAGAAATAGCGAAATACGCAAAAAAACATAATGCAACCCATCTAGCTCATGGAAGCACTGGAGCTGGAAATGACCAAGTTAGATTTGATATGGTTTTTCAAGTAATTGCTCCAGAAATTAAAATAATAACTCCAATTAGAGATGGTAATTTATCAAGGCAGGATGAAATTAAATATTTAAAAAATAATGGAGTAAAATTTAATTGGGAAAAAGCAAAATATTCTATAAATAAAGGACTTTGGGGTACTAGTATTGGTGGTTACGAAACTTTATCTTCTGAAAGAAAATTACCAGAAGAAGCATATCCTAACAGCCTAAAGAACACATTTAAAAAAGAAATTAAATTAAGTTTTAATAAAGGAGAGATTTCTGGAATAGACGATCAGCAATATGATCCGGTCGAATGCATAGAAAAAATATCAAAAATTTGTGATCGATATTGTATTGGTAGAGACATACACGTTGGTGATACAATTATTGGTATTAAAGGAAGAGTTGGTTTTCAAGCTGGAGGACCAATGTTAATTTTAAAAGCTCATCATTTATTAGAAAAACACACGTTAACAAAATGGCAGCAATTCCAAAAAGAACAATTATCAAATTTTTATGGCATGCTTCTTCATGAAGGTCAGTATTTAGAACCTGTAATTAGAGATATTGAAAGCTTTTTAGATAGTAGTCAAAAAAATGTTAACGGAGAAGTATTTGCTACTCTTAGCCCATATAGATTCGAATTAAATGGAATAAGATCAAATAACGATCTTATGAATTCAGGTTTTGGTTCTTACGGAGAAGTAAATAAAAAATGGACTGCTGAAGATGCGAAAGGTTTTATAAAAATTACTTCTAATCAAAATAAAATATATAAACATGTCAATAAATAAAATTGGAATTGGGATTGTAGGTGCATCTGGATATACAGGTGGGGAGCTTATAAGGTTACTAATAAACCACCCAGAATCTGAACTAATTTTTGCGTATAGTAATGTCAATAATGAAAGGTATATTTCTGATATTCATCAAGACCTAACAGGTGAATTAAATATGAAATTTGTAAACAAACTAGTTGACAATGTTGATGTATTATTTTTATGCTTAGGTCATGGTAATTCAAATAAGTTTTTAAATAACCACAATATAAACCCTAAAACTAGAATAATTGATTTAAGTCAAGATTTTAGACTTGAAAACTCATTTGTAAAAAAAAATACCAATACAACCAGATCCTTTGTTTACGGCTTACCAGAACTTCAAAAAGAAGAAATTAAAAATGCAAAAAACATTTCAAATCCAGGATGTTTTGCTACTGCAATACAGTTGGGTTTAATTCCCGCAATAAAAAATAATTTTATAAATAGTGAAATTCACACCAACGCCATAACAGGAAGTACTGGAGCAGGAATAAAGCTTAACAATACATCACATTTCAATTGGAGAAACAGCAATGTTTCTTGGTACAAACCCTTTACTCATCAACATCTAGGAGAAATTTATTTTTCATTTAATAAAATATCTAACAAATCCAATAAAATTAATTTCTTACCAGTTAGAGGTAATTTTACTAGAGGAATATTCTGTACTAGTTATTTTAACAGTGATGTTGATCTAAATGTAATAAAAGATTTATACAAAATATTTTATAAAAACCATCCATTTGTTGTGATTTCTGAAAATGAAATTCATTTAAAACAAGTTATAAACACTAACAAATGTCTAATTCATATAAGTAAGAGTAATGACAAAATATTAATCACTTCAATTATTGATAATTTAATAAAAGGAGCTTCAGGTCAAGCAATTCAAAACATGAATTTAATGTTCAAATTAAATGAAAATGCAGGATTAAAATTAAAAAGTTCAATGTTTTAAATATGAATTTATTCAATGTTTATCCTTTATATCAAATTATACCATCACATGCTAAAGGATGTTATGTATATGACAAGGATGGTACAAAATTTCTTGATTTATATGGTGGTCATGCGGTTATTTCAATCGGACACAGTCACCCATTATATATTAAAGAATTATCAAATCAATTAAATAAAATTGGTTTTTATTCAAATTATATAATTAACGAGCTACAGCAAAAAGTTGCAGATGAAATTATAAAACAGTCTAACTGCGTAGATTATAATCTATTCATGTGTAGTACTGGAGCAGAAGCAAATGAAAATGCTTTACAAGTAGCCTCTTTTAATACAGGAAAATCAAAAATTATTGCATTTAAAAATTCATTTCATGGGAGAAGTAATGCTGCTTTAGCTTCAACGGACAACTTAAGTATAAAATCCAAACTTAATAATTCAATTAATGTGACTTTTTTAAATTTTAACGATAAAGAAAATCTAAAAAAAGAAATATGTAAAAAGGATGTGTGTGCAGTAATAATTGAATCTATACAGGGAGTTGGCGGTTTAAATGAGCCTGATACAGATTTTGTTAAATTCTTAGCTGATATATGTAAAAAAAGTAATGTGTGCCTTATTGCTGATGAAGTTCAATCAGGTTTTGGAAGAACTGGTGACTTTTTTGCATTTCAAAAACATGGAATCGAGCCAGATATTATCTCTATGGCAAAAGGAATGGGAAATGGCTTTCCTGTTGGTGGAGTATTAATAAGTAAAAAAATAAATGCTCAATTCGGTATGTTAGGAACAACTTTTGGAGGAAATCACCTCGCTTGTTCAGCAGTCATTGCAGTTTTACAAACAATTGAAAATGAACAACTAATGAATAATTCAAAAGAATTAGGCAACTATTTTATAAAAAAAATATCAAATATTAAATCAGTAATGAATATTAAAGGAAGAGGTTTAATGCTTGGTTTAGAATTTGATTTTGAAGTAAAAGAACTGAGAAAAAAATTAATTTTTAAACATAAAATTTTTACTGGTGGGAGTTCAAACAAAAATCTATTAAGAATACTTCCTCCTTTAAATATTAAAAAAAAACATATCGATATGCTTTATGATGCTTTAAAAATAGAATTATCATGAAAAATTTTATAAACATTAATGATGTAGTGGATTATAAATCTCTTGTTAAACAAGCGATATTTTTAAAAAACAATTCACATGCTTTTAAAAAAATTGGAGAAAATAAAATTTTAGGCATGATATTCTTTAACCCAAGTCTTAGAACCAGGTTGAGCACTTTAAAAGCCGCTTCACTTTTAGGTTTAAATACCATGATCATGAATTTTAATAATGAAGGATGGAATCTTGAATTTGAAGATCAATCGATAATGTCTGGTGATAAAGCTGAACACATTAAAGAAGCAGCTAAAGTTATTTCTCAATATTGTGATATTATTGCAATTAGAGCATTTGCAACTCTTACAAACAAAGTTGATGATGAAGGAGAAAAAATAATAAACTCTTTCTTAAAATACGCGACAGTACCAGTATTAAACATGGAGAGCTCTATAGCTCATCCCTTACAAGCATTAGCTGATGCGATAACAATTAAAGAAAACATTAAAACATCTAAACCAAAAGTAGTTTTGAGCTGGGCGCCTCACCCAAAAGCTCTTCCACATGCTGTTGCAAATTCATTTGTTAATATGATGAAGGTTACTGATTATGAGTTTGTTATTGCTAATCCTGAAGGTTATAATCTAAATCCAGAAATAACTCAAGGAATAAAGGTTATTTATGATCAAAAAAAAGCATTTAAAAATGCTGATTTTATTTATGCAAAAAATTGGTCCAGCTATGACAATTACGGGAAAATATTGCTCAATGATAATTCATGGTTAATTAATACGGAAAAAATGGAATTAACTAATAATGCAAAATTCATGCATTGTCTCCCTGTAAGAAGAAATGTAATTGTTTCAGACAAGGTAATTGATTCAGATAATTCATTAGTAATTCAACAAGCTAACAATAGAACATATGCAGCTCAAATTATTTTAAAAAAAATGATTACTAATGAGAAATAAATTAACAATAGTTAAAGTTGGAGGAGGCATAATAAATGATAAAATTATTTTAAATCAATTTTTAAAAGATTTTTCTAAAATTGAAGGAATGAAATTACTAGTTCACGGAGGTGGTTTAGTAGCTTCAGATAACTTAAACAAACTTGGAATTGACGCGAAATTAATAAATGGAAGAAGAATTACAGACGGTAAAACTTTAGATGTAATCATAATGACTTATGCGGGATTGTTAAACAAAAATATTGTTGCTAAACTTCAAAAATACAATTGCAATACAATAGGCTTGTCTGGAGTTGATTGCAATTTAATCAGAGGTAAAAAAAGAGTTATTAATGAAATAGATTATGGCTTTGTCGGAGATATAGAAGAAGTTAACGTAGATATTATTAAAATTTTATTAAACTCTAATATAACACCTGTTGTTTGTTCATTATCACATGATGGTCAAGGACAAATTTTAAATACTAATGCTGACTCAATTACTTCTGTTGTTTCTATTGCATTATCAAAAGAATTTGATGTTACTCTAAAATATTGTTTTGACAAACCAGGTTTATTAATTGATCAAAATGACGAAAGTAGTATAAAGAAATATATTAGACTATCTGAATACAAGGATTTAATAAATAAAAATATAATTACTGATGGAATGATTCCGAAAATTGAAAATTGTTTTTCTGCTTTGGAAAAAGGTGTGGAGAATGTGTTTATTGGAAATCACAATATTATTAACGAAGAAAATAATTGTACTAAATTAACTTTAGAATAATGGAAAAATTAATTTTAAATGCAATAAAATTATTACAAGATTTAATTGCAGAAGAATCGTTTTCGTTTAACGAAGAAAAAACAGCCAATATTATTGAAAAGTGGTTTAAAAAATATGACATTGAATTCAATAGAAATAAAAACAATGTCTACGCTAAAAATAAATTTTTTGATATAAATAAGCCAACAATTCTTTTAAACTCTCATCATGATACGGTAAAGCCAAACAAAGGATATACCAGAAATCCTTTTGACAACAGTATTGACAAAGGGAAATTATACGGTTTAGGAAGTAATGACGCAGGAGGTGCGCTTGTATCATTAATAGCTGTTTTTACATATTTATATAACAAGAAAAAATTAAAATATAATATTATAATCTTAGCATCTGCAGAAGAAGAATCTTCTGGGAATAATGGTATTACTTCAATTATTCCTTTAATTCCTGAAATTAATTTTGCTATAGTAGGTGAGCCAACTCTAATGAAAATGGCTGTTGCAGAAAGAGGTTTGATTGTGTTTGATTTAAAAATTAAAGGAACGTCAAGTCACGCTGCACATGAAAACAACGATAATCCGATAATTAATTCTATTGAAGTTTTAAATTGGATCAACAATATACGTTTTGAAAAGAAATCTAAATTTCTTGGAGAAACCAAAGTTACAGTAACTCAAATTAAATCAGGAAATCAACACAATGTCGTTCCTTCAGAATTAGAATTGGTATTAGATGTTAGAGTAAATGACTGTTATACAAACAATGAAATTTATGAGATTTTAAAAAAAGAAGCGCCATGTGAAATCAAACCTAGATCCTTGAATCTAAATTCATCTACTATTTATACTAACCATCCTGTAGTTATAGCAGCAAATAAGTTAAAAATTGAAAAATATGGCTCACCTACTTTATCTGATCAATCTAAAATTTCATTTCCTTCAATTAAAATTGGTCCAGGTGATTCAACTAGGTCTCATACTGCAAATGAATTTATCTATATCGATGAAATTAAAAAAGCAATACCTATTTATTTAAAATTATTAAATAATATTATTTAAAAAAAATAATTATGAAACTCTGGAATAAAAATGATGAATTGAATAAAAAAATAGAAAATTTTACTATCGGAAATGACAGGATAAATGACTTGTATTTAGCTAAATATGATATAATAGGATCTATAGCTCATGCTAAAATGTTATGTAAAATAAATATTTTAAATACTAATGAATTAAATAAATTGTTAAATGAATTAAAAAAAATTAATAATGACATTAATAATGGGACATTTGAAATTGAAGAAATATTTGAAGATGTTCATTCAAAAATTGAATACATCTTAACTGAAAAACTTGGAGATGTCGGGAAGAAAATTCATACTGGTAGATCTAGAAATGATCAAGTACTAGTTGCAACTCAATTGTATTTAAAAGACGAATTGAGTGAAATTAAATTATTGACAAAAGAATTATTTGATATATTAATAAAACTTTCCAATGAAAATAAAGAAAATTTAATTCCAGGATATACACATATGCAAGTTGCTATGCCATCATCATTTGGACTTTGGTTTTCTGCATATGCAGAATGTCTAATTGATGACATACTCTACATAAATACTGCATTTAAAATTAATGATCAAAATCCTCTTGGAAGTGCAGCAGGATATGGAAGTTCTTTTAAAATAGACAGAGATTTCACGACAAAAGAGTTAGGTTTTAGTGACTTAAAGTATAATGTAGTTTCAGCTCAAATGAATAGAGGAAAATCAGAGAAGTCTGTAGCAATTGCTATAGGATCTATTGCTCATACTTTATCTAAATTTTCAGCTGACATATGCTTTTACATGACTCAAGAACTAAATTTCTTTTCTTTTCCAAATGAAATTACAACTGGCTCTAGTATAATGCCGCATAAAAAAAATCCAGATGTTTTTGAATTAATCAGAGCTAAGTGTAATATAATTCAATCATTATCAAATGAGTTTACTATAGTTTCAACAAACTTAACCAGTGGATATCATAGAGATATGCAGGTTTTTAAAGGAAAAATAATAGAATCTGTTAATGAAATTAAAAACTGCATAGAAATAATGTCTTATACAATTCAAAAAATACAAATAAGAGAAAAAATAGTTGATGATGAAAAGTATAAATATATGTTTTCAGTAGAAAATATTAACGATCTTGTTTCTAAAGGAATGACATTTAGAGATGCATATTTAAAAATTTCAAATGAAATTGAACTAAATAAGTTTAAACCAAATAGAAAATTTAATCACACCTTAAAAGGAAGCATAGGTAATCTGTGTTTAAAAGAAATAAAATTAAAAATGAAAAATACTTATTGAATTAAATATGTAGAGGCCTATTTTCAGTAGCTGCTAAAGCAGCTTCTTTAATAGCTTCGGCATATGTTGGATGTGCATGGCTCATTCTGGATAAATCTTCTGCAGAAGCTCTAAATTCCATTGCCGTTACTGCTTCGGCAATTAAGTCCGCAGCTCTAGCTCCAATAATGTGAACTCCTAATATTTCATCAGTCTTACTGTCTGCTAATATTTTTACAAAACCATCAACATCCATACTAGCTCTAGCTCTTCCTAAAGCTCGCATTGGAAACTGCCCTGTTTTAAAAGAAACACCCATTTGAATCAATTGTTCTTCAGTTTTCCCAACAGATGCTACTTCTGGCCAGGTATATATGACATTAGGAATTAAATTATAATTAATATGTGGTTTTTGATTAGCTATTATTTCAGCAACCATAACCCCCTCTTCTTCAGCTTTATGAGCTAACATAGGGCCTTTTATCACATCACCTATCGCATACACATTAGCTTGACTAGTTTGTAGATTCTCATTTACTTCTATTTGACCTTTGTTGTTTATACTTAATCCGATAACATCAAGGTTTAATCCATCAGTATATGGTATTCTTCCAACTGAAACCAAACAATAATCACCATCAAAAGTTACCTTATTTCCATTACTATCTTCAGCTTGAATAGTTACAGAATCAACAGAAGAAATAACATTAAATACTTTATGAGATAAATAAAATTTGATTTTTTGTTTCTTAAAAATCCTTATCAATTCTTTTGACACAGAAGAATCCATAAATGGAGTTATAGTGTCCGAATACTCAATTACTGAAACTTCAGATCCTAACCTATTATAAACCTGACCTAACTCTAATCCAATCACTCCTCCTCCTATAACGATAAGTTTTTTTGGAATTTCTTTAAGCTTTAAAGCTTCATTAGAAGTGATTATTCTCTCTTTATCAATTTTAGCAAAAGGTAGAGAAGATGGTTTAGAACCAGTTGCAATTACTGCAGATTTGAAAGAGATTTGCTTATCATTTTTAACTTTACTAATGTTAATTTTTGAAGAATCAACAAAAGAGCCTAAACCCTTAAAAACAGTAATTTTATTTTTAGACATCAAATAATCAATTCCTTTTGTAGTTTGATCCACAACGGAATCTTTTCTTAATATCATTTTTTGTAAATCAACTTTTAATTCACCATCTATAATTATACCATGAGAATCAAAATGTTTTAATGCATCATAATAATGGTGAGATGAGTCTAAAAGAGATTTGGAAGGTATACAGCCTACATTTAAACAAGTTCCTCCTAAAGTGTCATACTTTTCGATTATAGCTGTTTTCATGCCTAACTGAGCGCATCTAATAGCGCAAACATAACCTCCAGGTCCAGATCCTATAACCACAACATCAAATTGATCCATTGTTTTTTTTTCAAAAGTACAAATGTTTTTATTTTATTTAATTATAATCAGTAGATTAAAAATTGAATTATTTTTATAAGTAATCTTATATTAGCATTATGATTAAAAAATCCTCAAATACAAGTGATAAAAATTTTAACATTTCTTTATTTGAAGCACTAACTCCGGTACTTCTTTTAGTTATTTTATTAGCATATAATGTTAATATTTATGGAGATGAAGCAATGGGAGGGTCTAACCAATTTGTTTTATTAATTGGAGCTGCTATTGCTGCAGTTATAGGTTTTAAAAAAAGCATTGAATTCAGCGCTATGATTAATGCTGTATCAACTAATTTAAAGTCAATTACAGGAGCTATATTAATTTTGTTGTTTGTTGGAGCGTTATCAGGTACATGGTTGATTAGCGGGATTATACCATCAATGATTTATTATGGTTTAAAAATACTTCACCCTTCAATTTTCTTACCTTCTTGCTTGATTATATGTGCAATAATTTCTCTCGCTACTGGAAGTAGCTGGACTACATCTGCAACGGTTGGAATAGCACTCATTGGTATATCTAAAGCTATTGGAATTCCTACAGGAATGGCAGCTGGCGCAATTATTTCAGGCGCATATTTTGGAGATAAATTATCTCCTTTGAGTGATACAACAAACCTAGCTCCTGCAATTTCAGGATCTGACCTGTTTACTCACATTAAATACTTAACTCTTACAACAATTCCAACAATTATTATAACCTTAATTGTCTTTATAATAATAAACTTTTTTGTTGTTTCAACAGGCCCTACAAATAATGAATTATTAATAAATACCATAAGTAATACATTTAACATTAACCCATTAGTTTTTATTGTGCCAATTATTGTGATTTTTATGATATTTAAAAAAACACCTCCTTTAATAGCTTTATTTATAGGGACAATACTAGGTGGAGTATTTGCAGTAATTTTTCAACCTGAATTACTCAAACAAATATCAGGCTCGAGTACATTAACAATAAAAAATGCATACGTTTCAATATTAAATGCCATCACAACTGATATATCTATAGATTCAGGGAACCCTGATTTAAATGACTTGTTTACAAGTGGAGGAATGAAAGGTATGCTTAATACAATTTGGCTTGTAATATGTGCTATGGTATTTGGAGGAATTATGGAAGCTATTGGATCGTTAAATAAAATAAGTAGCTCTCTTTTAGAATTAGGTAAGTCTACTTTTTCATTATTTGCTAGTACAGCAGGAAGTTGTTTAGTGCTTAACCTAACTGCTTCTGATCAATATTTGTCAATAGTAATTCCTGGTAAAATGTTTTCAAAAGCCTACAAAGAAAAAAATCTAGCTCCAGAAAATTTAAGTAGAACACTTGAAGATACTGGAACTGTTACTTCTGTTTTAATACCATGGAATACTTGTGGAGCATACCAATCAAGTGTTTTAGGAGTAAGTGTATTAGATTATTTTATTTATGCTGTTTTTAACTGGCTTAGTTTTTTTATGACTTTAATTTTTGCTGGACTCAATATTAAAATTAAAAAACTAGATAGTAAAACAGTTTAATAATTTTAAATTTAAATCTTTACTTTTGTTATTCACCAATTATGGCTAAATCTAATACCAAATTAAACTTTAACGAAACATTCACATTAAGTCGTAGTCATCAGATAATGCTGGGTGTTTTTTTGATTTTATTTTCAATTTTAACTTTTGCCTCATTATTATCTTACTTCAACACTTGGAGAGTAGATCAATCAGATATTGAAAATTTTTTCAACAAAGAGGTAAACTCTATTAATGTTGCAAAAAAGTTTGGCGCCATTCTAAGTCATTTTTTAATTTACAGAATGTTTGGAATAGCATCATTCATATTTTCAATCTTGTTGCTAATAACTGGGCTTTCTTATTTTGTTGGTGCAAATTCTAAAAAACTCATAAATAAATGGATTTGGGGTGTATTAATAATGATTTGGTTTTCAATTTTCTTTGGATATTTTTTCTCAAATAAGCTTTTGGGGGGATCTATTGGCTATGAGTTAAGTGAATTTATATCAATATATGTAGGAGATATTGGTGTAATATCAATATTAGTTTTTGGTTTGTTTTCTTACTTAGTGATTAGAATAAATTTAACTCCTGAGAAAGTCTTTAGTTGGACCAAATCTCTATTGATTAAAAATAAAAATTCATTTAACAATGAAGATGAAAGGATTGAGGTTGAAAAAGAAAGTATAAATACTACTATCGATTTAGATTCGGTATCTAAATTTAATATAAAAAAAGAAAGTTTCAAACCAACAATAGAAAATTTCTCTTCTATTAATAAAACAAACCCAAAAGAAGATATTAAAATTGAAATTAAGGAAAATCAAAAAGAAGAAATATTAGATGAAGATTCAATTGCTAAAAATTTAGTTAAAAAATTTGGAGAATATGATCATACTCTTGAACTTAAAAACTTTCAAACACCATCTATTGATCTACTAAAAGATTACGACAATGGAGGAACTATCACTATTAATGAAGAAGAGTTAGAGGAAAATAAAGAGAAAATTATAGAAACTTTAAAAAATTATAAAATTGAAATTGATCAAATTAAAGCGACCATTGGTCCCACAGTTACATTATATGAAATAGTTCCAGAAGCTGGAGTTAGAATTTCAAAAATAAAAAATTTAGAAGATGATATAGCTTTATCTCTGTCTGCACTTGGAATTAGAATCATAGCGCCAATACCAGGTAAAGGAACAATTGGAATAGAAGTTCCTAATAAAAATGCAACAATTGTTTCTATGCGTTCTGTAATTGCTTCTAAAAACTTTCAAGAATCAGAAATGGAACTTCCTTTAGTGTTGGGGAAAACAATTAGTAATGAGTCATATGTAGTTGATTTGGTAAAAATGCCACACTTACTAATGGCTGGAGCTACAGGGCAAGGAAAGTCTGTTGGTTTAAACGCGGTACTAACATCTCTGATATACAAGAAACATCCCTCAGAAGTTAAATTTGTATTAGTTGATCCCAAAAAAGTTGAATTAACGCTTTTTAATAAAATTGAAAGACATTATTTAGCAAAACTTCCTGATACAGACGAAGCAATTATAACTGACAACAAAGCTGTAATAAAAACATTGAATTCTCTTTGTATAGAAATGGATAACCGTTATGAAATGCTTAAAAACGCTCTATGCAGAAATATTAAAGAGTACAATACTAAGTTTAAACAGAGAAAATTAAACCCAGATGCTGGTAATGTTTTTTTACCATACATAGTATTGATTATTGATGAATTTGCAGACTTAATAATGACTGCTGGAAAAGAAGTAGAAACTCCTATAGCCCGATTGGCACAATTGGCACGAGCTGTTGGTATTCATTTAATCATAGCAACTCAAAGACCTTCTGTAAATGTAATTACAGGAATTATAAAAGCAAATTTCCCTGCCAGAATAGCTTTTAGGGTAACTTCTAAAATTGATTCAAGAACGATTTTAGATAGCGGAGGGGCTGATCAATTAATAGGTCGTGGTGATATGTTATATACTCAAGGAAATGAGCTTGTAAGAATACAATGTGCCTTTGTAGATACACCTGAGATTCAAAAAATTACAAATTTCATAGGATCACAAAGAGCTTATGCTACAGCATATGAATTGCCAGAATATATTGGCGAAGAGAGTTCAAACTCAATGGATAATAATATTGATGATAGAGATGTTTTGTTTAAAGAAGCAGCAGAAGTAATAGTAATTGCACAGCAAGGATCTGCATCTCTTATTCAAAGAAAAATGAAATTGGGGTATAATAGAGCTGGAAGAATAATAGATCAGTTAGAAGCAGCTGGTATTGTCGGAACTTTTGAAGGAAGTAGGGCAAGAGAAGTTCTAATAACTGATCTTGCTTCGTTAAATGCATTTTTAGAAAACGAAAAAAATAATTAATGAAAAATGTTTTATTATTTACATCTCTACTTATCATTAATTTCATTTATGGTCAGAATGATATCAAAGCAGAGAATTTATTAAATAAAGTTTCAGAAAAAATTGATGAAGCAAAAAGTTACCAGATTGATTTTACTTATACTTTAGAAAACAAATTTGAGGGAATTAATCAGGATTCAAAGGGCTCTATTATAATTAAAGATGACAGTTATGTTTTGAATTTTATGGGCTTAACACAAATATGTGATTCAAATTATATATACACAATAGTAAAAGAAAATGAAGAAGTTATAATTTCAAGTATGAACGATGAAGAACAGCAAACTATAAGACCATCTCAATTGTTAGATTTTTATAGAAGTGGATACATGTTGTTATGGGATAGACTTGAAATTAACAATAACGACAAGGTTCAATTTGTAAAGCTTATTCCTATTGACTCAAACTCAGAAATAAGTCATTTATTTCTAGGAGTTAATATTAGTAATTTTAATATTTCTAAGTTAGTTGAAATCGGCAAAAACAAAACTAAGACAATTCTAAAAGTAAATAACATTAATTATAATCCTACGATAGATGAAAAAACATTTGTCTTTGATAAAAGTAATTATGAAAATTATTATATAGAAACTCTTTAAAGAAATGAAGATTCTTCATAAATATATATTAACATCATATCTGAAAATTTTTTTTAGCTTCTTCTTTATCTTGATGTTTATTTTTTTAATTCAGATAATATGGGTGTTTATTGATGATTTAGCAGGAAAAGAAATAGATTTTGAAATTTTATTTAAATTCTTATTATATTACTCTCCAAAGCTGCTACCCTTAGTACTTCCCTTAACAGTTTTGCTAGCTTCTATAATGACATTTGGGAATCTTTCTGAACAATATGAATTAGTAGCAATTAAATCTTCTGGGATGTCACTTTTCACAGCAATGAAAAGTATAGTTGTATTTAACTTATCTCTTTGCATTGGGATATTTTTTATTGCAAACACTTTAATACCGTTTGCTGAATTTAAATCCTACAACTTAAGGAAAAATTTAGCAAAATTAAAGCCAGCTCTAGCAATAACTGAAGGTGTTTTTAATGATATCAACACGATGAGTATTAAGGTTGCAAGAAAATATGGACCAAACAACACGCTTTTAGAAGATGTAATTATTCATAGAAATAACTCTAATTCAAAAAACACACTTGTAATAAAAGCCAAAAGTGGTGAGTTAATCAGTGAAGAATCAGACAAACTTTTACAACTAATTTTAAAAAATGGTAAAAGATATCAAGACATTGAAAGTACAAGGCCAAATAACAAACAGTTTGTTCCTCACTCCTATGTTTCTTTTGAAAAGTATATAATGAATATAGATTTAAGTGGATTTAATCAAGTGGATTTTGATGATGAAAAGTATAGCAATACCTATAGAATGCAAAATGTATCACAATTAAAATTTAGTATTGACTCGTTATCAAACAAATTAGCTTTTAGATATGAAAATTTTGGTAAAAACTTTTATACAAGAACTGGAATAACAAATTTTCAAAACAATATTAGGATGAACATAAAAAGCATAAATAAAGATCTTTATAGTGATTACAGAAGCCATTTAAATGATTATCCTAAAGACATACAGATTAATATAGTTGATGCAGTTTTAAATGTACTTAATAGTCAAAAACAAGTTCTAGTTAACCAAAAAAACACATTTTTTATAAAAGAAAAAATTATCAATCTTCATAAATCAAATTTATTTGATAAATACGCATTGGCATTAAGTTCATTAATTTTATTTTTTGTTGGTGCTCCCTTAGGTGCTATTATAAGAAAAGGAGGGTTTGGACTTCCTATGGTTATTTCTTTAATACTATTCTTAAGCTATCATTTTCTAGGAACTTTTAGCAGGAATGCTGCAGAAGATGGAAGTTTGGATCCATTAATAGCTAGTTGGATTCCAAATTTAATTATGCTGCCATTAGGAATTTATTTAATATGGAGAGCTTCAACAGACAGGTCAATAATTAATTTTGATAAAATAACGTATCCTTTTAGAGCTCTTCTAAATAAAATTATAACGTTAAAAAAAATTTAAAACATCTTATATTTAAAAAATGTCTATAACAAATAATAAAATAAAACTAAACACTATTAAAGAGGCTATAGAAGATATAAAAGCTGGTAAAGTAATAATAGTTGTTGATGATGAAAATAGAGAAAATGAAGGGGATTTTATTTGCGCAGCAGATTTAGTTACACCTGAAATAATAAACTTCATGGCTAAGCACGGAAGGGGATTAATATGTGTTCCTCTAACTGAAAGTAGATCAAAGAAGCTTAATCTAAATCCAATGGTGTCAAACAATACTGATCCTATGGATACAGCTTTTACTGTTTCAGTTGATATGAGGGGGAATGGTGTTACATCTGGGATATCAGCCTCAGATAGATCAAAAACAATAAGAGCTATAGTAGATGAAAGTACGAAAAGTGATGATTTAGCTAGGCCAGGTCACATATTTCCATTAATTGCTAAAGATGGAGGAGTACTTCGGAGAACTGGTCACACAGAAGCAGCTATAGATTTTGCAAGACTTGCTGGATATTCACCAGCTGGTGTTATATGTGAAATAATGACAGAAGATGGATCTATGGCAAGATTACCTGATTTAATTATAGTTGCAAAGAAACTTAACTTAAAGGTTGTCTCCATAGAAGATTTAGTAGCATATCGAATGAAACATGACAGTCTAATATCTAAGAAGGATTGTTTTAACTTTAATACAAGGTTTGGAGAATATAAATTACACGCTTTTCAACAGACCAACAATAATCAAGTTCACATAGCTTTAACTAAAGGTGACTGGGATATAAATGATCCAGTTTACGTGCGTATAAACTCATCATTAACCAACAATGACTTACTAACTTCATTAACCTCTAATTCAGATGAAACATTTGAAAATATTTTTAAAAAAATTAATTCAAACGAAAATGGAGTAATTGTCTTTATAAATCAAACACCCAACCCTAGTAATATACTATTTAGGTTAAAGAAATTAAAATCTATACAATCAAAAAATAAAATAAAATCAACACCGATTCTGATGGATGAAAAAGATTTTGGTATTGGAGCACAAATACTCCATGAACTAAAAGTTTCTAAAATCCAATTACTAACAAATAGTTCTCAAATAAAAAGGATTGGAATGATTGGTTATGGTTTAGAAATTGTAGAATATATCAATTACTAAAAAACCAAAGTTTTATTGACATTAAGACCACCATCACAATTAAAAATACTTTAATTGATTTCTCACCTTTTTTAACAGACCATCTGCTAGATGTCCAACCACCTATAAAATTACCTGATGCAAGAAATAAACCGAAAGTCCAATTTACTTTATCTGCTAAAGCAAATGTTACTAAAGCACCTATAGTATATATTAAAACAATTACAACTTTAGCTGAATTGACTTTAACTAAATTTAATCTATTATAATAGTGTAAAAACAACATAATTACAAAACCAATACCAGCATTTATAAAGCCTCCGTAAACACCAATAAAAAAGAATGCAAGAATAGAAATAAAAAGATGTTTACCTGTTAATCTTTCAATCAGATTATTGTGATTAATTTTAGGCTTAAATACAATTAAACCAACAACTACAATCATAATAACAGCTAGTATTTTATTAAATAAATCACCATTTATCTCAATAGCTAATTTTGCACCAATCAAAGCACCAAAAAGACCTGATATTCCTAAATAAATATTAAATGGATAAGTGGAAACGTTCTTGCTCTTAAAACCAAGAGTTGCAGATGAAGTAGACATTAGTATAGCTACTCTGTTAGTTCCATTTGCAACTGCTGCAGGTAATCCTAAAAAAATTAATAAAGGAAGCGTTAGTAGCGAACCTCCTCCTGCCATTGTATTCATAAATCCAGCAATAAAACCTACGAATATTAATAATGCATAAACCCATAATGATTGATCAAATTCAAACATATTTCAAATGTAGTAAAAAGGAATTTATATAATTTTTTAAATAAAATTGGGTCAAAATAAAAATGAAGTTATATTTGCACCCGATTGGAGAAGTGGCAGAGTGGTCGAATGCACTAGTCTTGAAAACT
>TARA_B110000503_G_scaffold68107_1_pt1 | contig 56397 bp, 52 predicted proteins | sample TARA_B110000503 | Tara Oceans TARA_B110000503 (sample SAMEA4397472) | marine metagenome | biome: Polar Biome; feature: [SRF] surface water layer (ENVO:00010504); material: water (ENVO:00002006), including particulate matter (ENVO:01000060) such as... | depth 5 m | reverse complement strand
TTGCGTGATGCAAAAATAGAACTGGCCTATCCGAAACCACGATATCAGCCGATCTACTGCGATTACGTCCAGTCGCCGGTGTGTTTCTCCCGGCAGTGCAGCGTCTTTAGAATTCCAGTAGAGTTCGCCCGATTTCCCAATGCCTCGGGCAACTCAGAAGCCTATCGTCTGACGCAAGACCTGTGCCGAAGGTTGCTGGAGAATACGCCAGCGACGAATATTTCCACCGCAGACCGGGTTAAGCGGCTACTGTTAGCCTACCGACATTTGCGTGAGCCGGGACAGACCGTCGAGTCCATCTCGGTACTATTGGGCTATTGCGATACGGCCGCTTTCAGAAAGGCGTTTCGTCGGTGGTACGGTCAAAGTCCCGGGGAGTACCGCCGCAATGTGTAGCGGCGATACAGGCCCCGTCAGGACGTATCAACGTCGATCAGAACAGGTAGCGAAGCCCTGCAGCAACAGAAATCCCCGACTCGGGCGCTACATCGCGCAGGAATGAGGTGCTCAGGCGGATCTGTTCGTTGCCGATGTTTTCCACTTCGAGAAACGCGATGAGCTCGCTACCGTTTGCGCCCACAGGAAGACGGTATTCCCCGCCTACATCCCAACGTGTGTAGCTCTGCGTGGAACGCTCGAAATCGCCGGGCTTGTCCTGATCATCGGCATATTGCAAACGAGTCCAGATATCCATGCGCTCGAAAGACCAGGACAAGAGGCTACCAATCCGTGCCGGCGGAAGCCGCGGTACATCGCCACCCTCATCCAACTGGCCGTAGATCACATCACCAAATACGCCCACACGAATCTCGCCTCCGGCCAGTTGCGTAAGACCAAACTCACTGTCAAACTCGCCGCCGTAGAAATTTGCATCGTCCTGGACATAGGCATATATGGGCACCTCGTCCTCTTCAAATCCCGTGTTGCGCAGGTTGATATAGTCGGTAAAGTTGTTGTAGAAAGCCGTCAGCTGAACAAAATCGTCTCCATCCGACCAGCGCAATGACAGGTCGATATTGTTTGAAGATTCAGTATCCAGATTCACATCACCCAGTTCGATAGAGTTGGTCGCGGCGTGAATGACATACTCCATCGGGTTGCTTGCGTCTATGTTGGAGTAGAGCTCTTCATCCGTTGGCGCACGCTGGGCACTGGAAAGCGCCAGCCCTGTTTGCCACTCGTCAGCAAACTGCCACAGCGCTGAAAGTGAAGCACTGAATGCATCAAAGTCCTGCGAGTCGGTCACGGTGGTTTTCGGATCGCGTTCGGTCCAGTCGTAGCGCAGTCCTCCTTCGAATATCCAGTCGCCGATATGGCGGTCCTCCAGTATAAATACGCCGGCGGTAGCGCTGTCAGTCGTGGGGACAAACCCCTCCTCCCCGATAGCGCTGAATTCATCGCTGCTAGCTTGCAGGCCGACTACGCCGTGGAATCCGGCTAGAGGCTTGTGTACCGCCTCTATCCTGCCCTCCCAGGTATCCCGATTGAACTGCGTTCCTATCGCACCATCACCTTCAATTTCCTTGTGTTCATAATCGTTATAGGTTGCAAAACTGCGGATTATTTCCAGCGGCTGTAGCGGGTTTTCAAGTTGCAGAATCGCATTGTAGCGCGTGTGATTGATGTCCAGAGTGACCTCCTCTGGCTCCTCTTCCTCGTGCTCCTCGTCGTGATCGGGATCGTGGTCATCATCGCCGTGACCGTGCGCCCCCGGTGGAATGCCGTACTTGTTGTCCAGCTGACTAACGGAAAGCCCTACATAGCCGTCGCTAAAGTGATAACTGCCGCCGCCACTAAAACTTCTGGTATGACCGCCAGTATTGGCAATTTCTCCGTCCGTGGTTTCCACGTCACGCTCGTTCGCTGCACGCCCGGGAATATCGAGGTCATCCCAGTCTCTATACAGGCCGTCCAGATGATAGGCCCAGTTTCCTGCGCCACCATCGAGCTTGAACACGCCGCCATTTAGCTGTGTAGCGCTGTCATAACGATACTCTACGCCACCTGTAGTCTCCTCCGGCACCGTGTTGGGGATACGATTGTCGATGACATTGATCACGCCACCGACGGCCCCTCCCCCATACAGCAGCGTTGAAGGCCCGCGCAGGACTTCAATACTTTCAGCCAGCATGGCCTCAACGGACACAGAATGGTCAGCGCTGAGTCCCGAGACATCACCGCTGGATGTGCTGTTTTGCAGCACCAGAACACGGGCGCCCTGCTGGCCACGTATCACCGGTCGGCCCACCCCGGGGCCGAAGGATGCATTGGCCAGACCGGGATTGCCGTTGAGTGTGTCACCGATAGTGGAGGACGCCACGCGGCGCAGTTCATCACCGCTTAACACGGTGACCGGCAATGCCGTTTCGGCCTCTTGTTTGTGAAGGGGTACTGAAATCAGTACGTATTCCATGGGCAGATCATCTGCCGTAGCGCTCGCCATGGCCACAGCCAGCGAGAACGGTATAGTTCGCTTCATCTTGCAACTCCTGAAGGTAAAAAAAAGACGGTATTGTCTTGGTTCAGGTGTTGCTGGGAGGGCCTCGCGGAAGATGCGCAGTGGATACTGCGGAGAGTTTTGCTGGTGTACGCAATACCAGCAGTATGCCGATTGCAACGATGACGGGGAGGCTGGGGATGCTGACGGGAAGTGCTGTGCCGGCGCCGCTGTGAGCCAGAACACAGGTGGAAGTAGATTCGTCGGCCGGGTGGTTGTGGGCAGATTCCAGCACCTGCGCGCCCAGCATGAACAACAGTGCCAACACCGCCAAAAAACGGGCTGGGGTAGTATTGCTTGTGGGGTGGCTGTAGGGCATGGAAGGCACTGAATAAATTTACGAGGCTATTATAGCCACGTCTGGACAGCGGGCGCTACCCCGCCGTCGTTACTGGTACACTCATTCATCAAATCAGACAGGAGCCAAATGAAAATGAAATTGGGATTAGGGCTGATCCAGAATGCGTTTAGCGCCAAACCGAGTATCGATCTAAGTGTGGTTCGACAGGCGGAAACCTTGGGCTTTCATTCCGTCTGGGCGGCTGAGGCCTACGGTTGTGATGCCGTCACCAGCGCCACCTGGTTGGCGGCGCACACCACGAGCATCAACGTGGGAACCGCCATCATGCAGATTCCCGCGCGCTCCCCCGCCTCTGCCGCGATGACCGCCATCGGTCTTGATGCGCTTTCCGGTGGCCGATTTCTGCTGGGCCTTGGCAGCTCCGGCCCACAGGTATCAGAGGGCTGGCATGGCGTCGCCTACGATAAACCACTCCTGCGCACGCGGGAATATGTGGCGATTATCCGCAAGATTCTGGCACGCAGGGAACCGCTGCAGCATGACGGCTATCACTACCAATTGCCCATGACCGGCGCCAACACCACCGGTGCTGGTAAGCCGCTAAAAAGCGTCGCACACCCCAATGCGAACCAGCCGATTTATCTGGCTTCTATCAGCCCGGGGGGATTGCGTCTTGCCGCAGAAATCGCCGATGGCGTTTTGTTGTCCTTTGTCGACCCCAACGACACTGAGAACATCGTGGACCGCTATCTCGCCGAGGGCTTTGCCAAGGAGGACGCGCGCTGTAAGCGCGAAAACTTTACTGTGAGTACATTCGTCAATGTGATCGTGCACGATGATGTCGCCGCCGTGCAGGGCATGATGCAGCCCACACTCGCCAGACAATTGGGCGGCATGGGTTCCAAGGCCAAAAACTTCTATGCCGAATTTGCCAAACGTATGGGTTACGAAGACGAAGTGGAGCACATCCAATCGCTGTATCTGGCCGGTGAGAAAGACAAAGCTGCACAGGCAGTACCGCTAGACCTGATCGACCGCACGAATCTGATCGGGCCACCGGCTCGTATCAAAGAGCGACTCGAAAGCTGGAAAGCCGCCGAACGACGCGGCTCCCTCGATATGATGGTGCTGACGACCCAGCAGCCTGAGGCCTTAACCCTGATGGCGGAGCAACTGCTATAACGTTATTCCGCCGGCTAAGGCCAACTACGGCAACACATTTTTGCGTGAACGTGCGCTACCGGGCGGGCCACATGGAAACAATCTGACCGCTTTTTGCCTCTGACTTACCTGCCAGTACCGCTTGATATGTCTGTTCAACAGCCGCTTCGCCATAACTGTGATCCAGTGTTAACCACCTGTCGCTGGCGGCACGAAACTCTACATATTCCGTGCCCATATTCATCATCAATTGCGACGCGCCCAGATCTGCACTACGCGTCTGGATGTGGGAGGGTGCAAAAAAGAACGCCGGTGTGGCGCCGGGCAGGTTATCTACCGCGCCCATTTCTTCGTAGTGCGTCGCACCAATCTGGCAGGAGTGCTTCATGTTGTCACCGTAGTGATGGTGTACATCACTCAAGACTGCTGCGCTGCCAGCCATATCCACAATCACCGCCGGCTGTGAGGCATCGAGCGTCGAGACGGCGTCGTAGGTCAACACCCTGTCGTAATACCCCAGGCTTTCACAGAATGCGACATTCCCCGGCGAGGTAAGGCCCACCGCAGTCATCTCTCGCCGTTTTTTGACACAGTGCGCCAGGGCGATACTGGTTTTGCTGGAGGCACTGGTAATGAGGCAGGTATCTGCAGCAAATGACGCGTTCATATGCATAAAATCTTCCACCAACCAGGAGGTCATGAAAAGCCCGCGCAATAAACTGTCCTGATCTTCCCTGGGGATATCATAAATGGGGTTGGCAGACGCCCGGTCAAACCGGGCATATATCGGTGCGTACTCTGCCCGGTGCGCAGAGACATCCTGAAACTGATCCGCTTTGTCATTGCCCGCGATTATCTTCAGATGGGTGCTAAAGGGAAAGAAACCCCAAACGCGCTCACCGACCTGAATGTTGGGGTGGGCCGACGCAATGACATCGCCCCAGCCCATCGCAGGGATACGTCCCCAGCCCTCCTCCGCTGGAAAAAATCCCCAATAGCCCAGTAAATCTCCGGCGCCTGCGTAGGAAATGTTATTGGCTGTTATCGCGAATTTATCAACGCGAATCAAGACCTCGTTTTCTCCAAGATCAACGGGCAGAGGTGCTTCGACAACACGGGTTCTGCTCCACTTATCCCTGCGCACTTCCAGCGTCTTTATGGTCGTATTCTCAGTCATAGTGGCTGCTTCCTTTTCCATGAGTGTCCTTGCTGTGTTCTGACTATAGCGCTTTTGGCCAAGCCGAGCGCGCTGGCAATCACATTATATTGACATACTCTATGCCACCATGTCACCATGCATTACTCTCAATCAGGGCGGGCATTCCCGATAACGGTGCAACCTGTTAATACGCATATCCATCAAAGGAATCGCTGACATGTATCGTGGGGACTACGGCCTGGTGGGTAGTGAATTGAGTATGTTCACCCGCAAGTTGGAAGCCCAGTTGCGCTTTCAGAACATTCCCTGGTACTGGCACTTCAAAACACAGGAACGCACGGCAGAGATTGAGGCGCGCACCGGTACGCACTTTATACCGGCACTCATCACTCCGGAGAAATGGATGGTCCATGACACCATCGCCCTCGGCCCTCTGCTGAATGATCGATACCATCGCACACCTGTTATCCCCGCCACCCCGCTGCAACGCGCCTGCTGCTTTATTCTGGAGGATATGTTCAATCACTGGCTTGGCCGCGTCTGCGTGCACACGCGCTGGTGCTATCCTGACAACGTGGCCTGGGTAGGTCCCCGCTTTGGTGCCAATACCGTGTTGAATCGCTCCATCGAAGTCCCTTTCACGGAGCAGGAACTGCGCGATCTCGCACCCATCGGCGAGATGATGTATCAGGGTTTCGGCAAAAATGTCTGTGAGTTTAACGGCGTTGGACCTGAACAGGAGGCGTCTGTTCGAGCCGACTATACCGATATGCTCCAAGCCTTGGACGCCCACTTTTCTGCCAATGACTTTCTGCTTGGAGCGCGGCCCTGCCTGGCGGATTTTGCGCTGGCAGGCGCGTGCAAAGCGCATTTCGTCACGGACCCTACGCCTGTGAGTTGGCTGGGAACATACCGCGAAATGTTGTTTGCTTATACCGAGCGACTGTTCACAGTAAATGATTACACGAGTCGCCAATGGCTGCCGGAGGATGAAGTGCCCGAGTCATTGAATACTATTCTGGACTATGCGCAGCGCACCTATTTTCAATTTGCGCACGCCAATATCGCCGCCGGATTGGCTGGCGAAAAGTTTTACGACTATAACTACGGCTATGGCCCAACACGGGCGCGCACGCAGAAGCGCCTCAATGTTGCGCGCCTGCACGTGCAAGATGAATTGTTACAGTTAGGCGCGTCCCAACACAGTGCAGTGAAAGCGCTATTTCAGGGGCGCGGAATATTGGAACATTACCTGCAGTGAGGTGGCTTCAGCGCGCGGTATAACCGCACTGCCTGATCACCAATGAATCGGTGATACCGGTATCCGTAATCCGCCAGACCGTGCTGACGAGCTGGAAAACCGGTTTTCGATGACTTTACAATTTATCGCATCTACCATGACAACAAAATTGGCAACCAGCAGGAAATAGGCCCATGCAACTTCAAGAAAAAATCGTCGTAGTCACCGGTGCCGGTAGTGGTATAGGCAAGGCCCTGGTGAAGAAGTTTATCGCCGAGGGCGCGAAAGCTGTTGTTGCCGTAGATATCAATGCTGCTACCGCCAAACAAACGGCGGCGGAGTTGGGCTGCACTGCGATGTCGGCTGATGTCACAAAAGAAGGTGACATCATACGTATCATTGAGGACACGGAGAGAGACATCGGTCCGATTGATTTGTTTTGCAGCAACGCGGGCATGGCTATCGGTGCCAGCGAGCAGTCCTCTAATGAGGAATGGCAGTTCATCTGGGAAGTGAATGTCATGTCGCATGTTTACGCGGCACGACACCTGGTGCCGCGTATGATTCAGCGCGGCAGCGGCTACTTTCTGAATACGGCTTCAGCAGCAGGCTTGCTGAATCAGATCGGCGGTGCCGCCTATGGCACCACCAAACATGCGGCCGTGGGCTTCGCCGAGTGGCTGGCACTGACGTACGCACACCAGGGCATCAAAGTGTCCCTGTTGTGTCCACAGGCGGTGCGCACCGCGATGACAGCAGACAGCGACGATAATGCCACCAAGGCTGCCAGCAGCGACGGCATGATGGAGCCGGACCAGCTGGCCAATATCGTAGTGGAGCATCTGTCCAGAGAAGCCTTCCTGATCCTTACCCATGAGGAGGTAAAGGTCTACATGCAGCGTAAAACGTCAGACTATGATCGCTGGATAGGCGGCATGAATCGGCTGCTGCAGAAACTAACCGGCAAGATCACCTGAAACAATTCGCAATAGCGTGATATCACGTCCTTTTTTACACGAGGCGGCACTGGTGAGCGGTTTACCAGCGAGCTTTTACTTTACTGGAGAATCTCAATGAAAAAGTCTGTCGTAGTTTTGCTGGCTGTTGCAGTGCTAGGTGCCATCGCCTACACACAGCGCGCCAGTATCGCGATGAGCATTATGTCCAAGGGCGCAGAGGAAGCCATGACCAGCGACACTACGCAGAATTTTGAAGATGGCCTGCATGTCGCCCTGTGCGGTGCCGGCGGCCCCCTTCCCGATCCTAAACGCTCGGGCCCTTGTATAGCTGTGGTTGCGGGCACACAACTTTTCGTTGTTGATGCCGGTACCAACGGCCTGCGCAATCTCCTCAGAATGCGTTACCCCGTCGGAAAAATACAGGCGGTGTTACTCACCCATTTTCACTCTGACCATCTGGATGGTCTGGGCGAAATGGCCACCATCCGATGGGTGAATGGCGCCAACACCAAACCCCTCCCGGTGATAGGTCCCCAGGGTGTTCAAAGGATCGTAAATGGTTTTAACACGGCGTATAAGCAGGATTCTCTTGGTCGCAATGGACACCACGGTGATGCTGTCGCGCCGCTCTCAGGATTCGGCATGGTCGCTCAGCCCTTCCCAGTACCTGCGCCGCGGCAATTAGAAACAGTCTACGCTAAGGGCGATGTGAAAATTCAGGCGCTGTTAGTCGATCACGGGCCGGTGAAACCAGCGGTAGGCTACCTGTTTACCTACAAGGATCGCTCAGTCCTCATTAGCGGCGACACCTCCAAGTCCGCCAATGTCGAAGAGTTTTCCCAGGGTGTGGATTTGCTGGTGCACGAGGCGCTGGCACCCAACCTTGTGGGTATAATGGAAGGCACAGCAACGAAGGTAGGCGCCACTGGCATTGCAAAGATCATGCTGGATATTCAGAACTATCATGCCTCGCCGGTGGAGGCTGCAGAAATCGCCAGAGATGCTCAAGTGGGACACCTGCTTTACTACCACATCGTGCCGCCGCTGATCCTGCCCGGCATGGAAGCGGCATTTTTAGACGGTGTCGATGACGTATATCCGGACTATACCCTTGGCGTAGACGGTACAACCTTCTCCCTACCAGCGGGATCAAAGGACATCATTTTAGTGAAGGAAGGGCTTTAGTTACTGGGCCCCCTCACATATCAGTTTATAATGCTGCACCTCGGGGAACGGATCGTAGAAGTGGTGCAGCAATTGCCGCCACTCCTGATACTGTTCGGATTCCCTGAAGCCCACGGTGTGATCTTCCAGGCTTTCCCAGTTTACGAGTAATATGTAGCGACCTGCCTGTTCAACAGAGCCTTGCAATTGATGCGAAACGTAGCCTCGCATGCCAGAAATAATAGCCTGCGCTTTGCTGAAGGCGGTCTAGAACTCCCGTTCTCGACCGCGCTTTACATTAAGGACTGCCACTTCCAGAATCATAGTGACATCCGGGACCAGGTGGCTTCGACGTTCTAAGCCGCGCTTGCCGTGGCAGGTGCGTTTACCAGCTCAGCAAACAACTGCTGGTGATAATCGGCATCGCCGAACAGAGTGTTGATGATCATCAGCCGTTTCACAAAGAAACCAACGCAGAGCTCATCTGTCATGCCCATGCCACCGTGGAGTTGAATCGCTTCGCCGCCGATCAGTTTTCCGGCACGTCCGACCATGACCTTCAGTGCCAGCAAACTGCGTTTGGCGTCTTCGCTTTCATCCTGTGCGGCACACACTGCACGGTATAGCAGCGACTTGACGTTTTCGCAGGCACCAAACGTATCCACCATACGATGTTGCAAGGCCTGAAAGGAGCCGATGGCCACACCAAACTGTTCCCGCGTTTTACAGTATTCGAGCGTCTTTGCGTTCAGGGTTTCCATCGCGCCCAATGCGTTGGCACACACTGCCAGACGCGCCGCGTCCAACACCGGCCCCATCAGGGTGTAGCCCTGGCCAGGATTGCCGATGACAGCCTCAGCTTCGACATTCTTGAAGGTAACATTGGCCGCTTCCTGACCATCGGTCATGCGATAGGTCGTGCGCTCAATGCCAGCACTCGCCGCATCGACCAGCAACAGTGTGATACCACTCTCATCAGTCTGTTCACCCGCGCTGCGAGCGGCTACGATCAACTTCTGTGCGGCACCACCATTCAGAACCACCGTTTTTTCGCCGTTCAATACCCATTTCCCATCGGTTTGCGCAGCAACAGTAGTGATATCCGTCATGACATAGCGACTCTGGCGCTCCACGTAGGCAAAAGCACCCTGCAGCTCGCCGCCAATAATTTTCGGAATGTACTCACTCTGCAGCGCTTCGCTCGCGCCGGCTTGCAACAAACCGCCAAACAACAGGACTGTAGCGAGATAGGGTTCCGCGACCAGTCCGCGTCCAAATTCCTGCATCAGCACCATAGTATCCACCGGACCGCCGTCAAAGCCGCCCTGCTCCTCTGCAAAAGGAATGGAGAGCCAGCCTAACTCGGCAAACTGCTGCCAATGCTGTTCACTGAAACCGTGTTCCAGGGCAACCACCGTATTGCGCTGATCGAACGCATAATTTTCCTGAACAAAGCGCGCGATACCGGCCTGAATCTGATTCTGTTCTTCACTCAAATTGAAATTCATCGTTTATCTCCTACAGCCCAAGCGCATATTTGGCGGTGATATTTTTCTGCACTTCATTGGAGCCACCGTAGATGGAGGAGGCTCGCCCCCTGAAGTAGTTTTTCTGTGCGGTGTCGGCGTAATCATGGCCCAGCTGCGCAGCACTCAGTTCGCCCTGCAATGTGCCACTGTAGTAGGCGGCAACATCCATGCGCAATTCCTGGATCGCCTGCTGAATCTCCGTACCCTGTAGCTTGAGCAAAGAGGACTCGGGCCCCGGTTCATTGCCCTCTGCGATTGAGGCCAGTGCACGCAATTCAGTGAACTCCAGTGCCATAAGCTCGATCTCGATATCAGTCAGACGTTTAGCAAACAAGGGGTCTTCCAGCAGTGACACCCCTCCATTTACCTCCTGGCGCGCCTCTTCCCGCAATGTCGCCAGCCCGCGTTTGGAGTCGGCTACCTCAGCAATGGATAAGCGCTCATGAACCAGCAGTGACTTGGCGTAGGTCCAGCCCTTGCCTTCTTCGCCAATGCGGTTTTCGACTGGCACCCTCACATTGTCAAAGTAGACTTCGTTCAAGTGGTGGAAGCCATCGATCGTGTCGATCGGACGGACTGTGACACCGGGGCTTTTCATATCGATTAGCAAAAAGGTAATACCCTCCTGCTTGCGACCAGAACTGTCGGTGCGCACCAGGCAGAATATCCAGTCCGCGTACTGCGCGTAGGTCGTCCAAATCTTGCTACCATTAATAACGTAGTCGTCACCTTCAAGGTCAGCGCGGGTTTTCAGAGATGCCAAATCGGAACCTGCACCGGGTTCGGAGTATCCCTGGCACCACCAGTCCTCGCTCTTGAGAATACGTGGCAAAAATTTTGCTTTCTGTTCTTCGTTGGCGTAGGCGATGATGACCGACGCCACCATAGTGACGCCGAAGGCAATTGTCTCGGGCGCGCCTGTAGCTGCGCGCTCGGAGTTGTAGATGAAATTCTGAGTCACTGTCCAGTCTGTGCCGCCGTGTTCCACCGGCCAATGCGGGGCCATCCACCCTTTGTGGTAGAGGCGCTTTTGCCACTCCTCAAGACCTTCTTTCAGGGTCGCCCTGTTAGCGCAGGTAGTCGCCAGTTTACTGTCCCAGTTTTCATCCAGGAACTGCCTGACCTCTGCCTGAAAGGCCAGGTCCTCTGCGTTCAAACGTGTATGCATTCTTTCACTCCTCTTCAAAATTGATTTTTCTGCAAAGTGCGGGATATGCAGGAGGACCTGAGCACACACGCAGGCTACCTACTCCCCGATAGGGTAGAATTCAGGATAATACGAATCTAGTGACAGATTGTATGACGTAATATTCCAAACAACAACAAGCAACCTCGGCAAGAGCCCGCCACCCAACGAGATAAAAGCGCGCCGTTGGTGGTCGAAATAGACTTGGCGACCCGCAGCGCAGCGGCCATAGAAACCTATCATGCGATTGAATGCCCCTGAAACCGAAGGGTCTATTCCCGTCGTAAATTGAGACTATTCACAGGCACAATTATCACAGGCATAGCAGTTAATACGGCGCGATAACGGGTCGCCGTGACCGCTGAACGTAGGCCTGGAAGACGCGCTGGAGGTCGCTGCCGTATGACTGCCACGGAGTTGGGCCACGACGGCCGCAAGAATGGCAAGGGCTTCTTTGAACACAGTGAGGACATCATCGCGCGGATGATGTTGCCCATGGCCAGCGAGATGGCCCACTGTGCGGAGGAAGGCGTTGTTGGCACACCCGCTGAGGCCGATCTTGCGCTGTTGTTCGGTGTCGGTTTCCCGCCGTTTCGCGGTGGTATCTTCCGCTGGATGGACACCTTGGGTATGGCCCACCTCGCCGAGGCATCCGCGAAGTTCGCTCACCTGGGTAAAGCCTATGAGCTGACGGAACGCATGAGGGAAATGCTAGCCACCGGCGAAACCTACTACTGAGTTATGGGCCAATTAAAGGAGAAATACTGTGAGTTTTAATCCAAGAGATACAGTGATTGTGGACTGCGCCCGCTCAGCTATGGGGCGTTCCAAAAATGGGTGTTTTCGTAAGGGCATCGGCCTGGGCTTGGGTATCACTCCGGTGATCGAGCGAGTCCAGGAGCCCGTCGGGCTTCTATCTTCACAGCGCTGACACAGAAGGCGTTTCCCAAACGCCTCTGCACCCGAAAAATGGACCATTCGCACGGTCTGACGAGCTGTCTCGCCAGATCGTGTTCGGACCGTGGCTTACTTCGAGAAACCTTTATGGACAACAGGGCCGTGCTGAATAGCACACGTGAATCTGCGATGAAACGATACGGGCGAGTCTGTGTCAGTTACTCGCGCAGCGCTGCACTGGTCGTACGCACTATCGAGCTAGCGCCAGATACGTAGCGCGTGTTACTCAAATCTTACAAATAGTTATACCCGTCCCAGATACTCTTTATGCCAAATCTACTATCACAATATCGATATGTTTCTTGATAAAAATGGACCACGTCCCTCACAAGAGCTTCGTTTAGCGCCAATTCACCTTTATGTGATACATTCAATTGCTCGGTAATATCAGGCCTGAAATCACTCAGCTCCAGGAATTCCTGCAATTTTTCCAGCGTATTTGTTTCAAACAGCGTCTCATAAAAACCGTAGTAGATATTCTCTGAATCGAACACCTTCTCCAGATTCTCTAGAGTTAACTCATGCCGGGTACGCAGTTCGCACTGGCGATTTGTATAAAGCTCAGCCAGTGCCTTCTGCTCTTCAACGAGAACCATCGCTGGATCTTTCTGCTGCAATTTTATACGGCCCATTCTTAACATAGACCAACATCGCTCTACCGGATCGCGCATCAGATAAATGACTTTGACTTTAAAGCCCTTTGCCTCCAGTCCATTTTTAATCACTCTAAAAGCATCTGCCGGCAATGCAGAATAGGTAGGTGTGATATCACCAACGGCGACGGTGTTCTCTGACTTGCGCCATAAATCATCAAAATATTCAAAATAGTTGTCGGGGTTGCGATAGAAATCCAGGTGCCTAAGCAGGTTGGATTGCGTATTCATGAGTTCACCCATCTCGAGTAAAACATGAAGTCGCTCTAGCTTTTTTGACAAGAAAGAGGAAAATTCCTCCACAAACAAAGCATCAAAAACGTGGTATTCCTTGTTAAAGCCAGTATCCACAAATTGGCTATTGCTCAACTGTGAATGCAACCACGTCGTGCCACCCTTTTGGCAACCAACACCGAGATAAAACAGTTTCTCTTTCATCTACTTCCCGCGTTTGCCGTTGCAGTAACTCCAACGGCAAGAAAACAGTTCAATTCACCAACGCCTGCTCCTGATTGTACCGCAGCCCTGAACTGCATGTTCGCTGATAAGATCGACAAATTGCGGCAGCAGGGGCGCCGGCAGATCGTGCCCCATGCCATCGAATAACTCCAATCGGGCGCCACGCACAAGCTGGGCTGTATCGATACCAGCCGCCACCGGCACCAGTGGATCCGCCCTGCCGTGTATCACCAATGTCGGCGCCACGATTTTCTTCAGCACGGTTACCCGATCCCCACTGGCGAGTATCGCGGCCATCTGACGCGCGACAAAACATCTCAGGCGACGCAATCATTTGCGTACCCAGGCTCATAATCAACAAGATCACCGGATTGTTTAAATCGCCGAATTCATCGTAGGCCAATTCGATACCCTTGGCCCGGACGTAACGCTCTGACATAAAGAGTCCTTACTATGGTTGGTTACCTGTGTGGCAGGCGCCGTGGGAGACAAATTCAGGGCCGCCGCTCGGGCCATTCACGAGTGTGACTGACGTGCAGACAGTTGCCGCTGAATTTCTCGCGCAAAAAGCCACAGCCTGTCCTGCCCCCAAAGCGCGAGTATCTCATCACCTGCTTCATCAAGTAGACGAAAGCTGGGCACACCCCATAAGCCAGAGTTGTACATCGCCAAACGATTGGTTTCCAGCATGCTCTCCCAACCAGGTTGCCCAACTATCGGCTGTGCTTTGGGCCAATCCAGCCCCGCCTTCTCGATCACTTTTCGCAGGCCCCTGTTGGTATTGATATTCACGCCTTCAGCAAATGCACAGCTGAGGAAGGCACTGATCAGCTCAATACCTTTACCCTGCTCAGTGGCCCATGCGAACAGTGAGTATCCGTGCCGCGCAGGGTCGCCAATAGGATCGTAGAAATTACCAAACGGAACACCGACCGCCCTCGCCTCCCGCGCAGTATCCCAAAAGATATACAGGCCTTTTTGTCGGGTCGCAGGTACACCCCGCATCACCATCGGCAACACTGGCCGCACCGTTAGATTGACGCCAGTATCTCGCGCCAGTTTGACGGCGCTATCGAAACTGATTGCGGTATAGGGGCTGCGCAAAGACGGGTAGATTTCCAGAGTCAGTGTGCCGTCATCCTTAAGGATGGCAGGTTCAATGGCCGGTCTGGGCACCAGCAAAGGCGCGGTAGGCTCCCGATCGATCCCGAGCGTGGCGAGCCGTTGTTCGAGGTGATACAGCCGATCTACCCCCCAGTACCACTCCCCGCCATAGAAGAACATGGCACCAGAATAATGCTTCAGTGCATCGCGCCGTGCAGTGCCCGCCGTTACGCGCTCAATTACCATTGCGTCAGTTGCCTGACCGTAGCGCTGGACCAGCACGTTCAGCGTCGCTTCGTCCTCCGCCCACAAGGCCTCACCTATTTCTGCAGCGCGCTCGATAAAACCCTGATTATTCTGGGCGGCCAGGATGGCAGCGGCAAGTTGTACCAATCCTGCAGGCAAGCCGGCATCGTGTCGTGGGAAAGCCAGCCCATACTCGCCGGCAACATGAAAGGCGTCGTAACGGGACAGCTGTAGCAAGAGTTCTGGCTCGGCCACATTTTTGCCCTGTGGCCCCGTCACGAGGTGACACTCGAGTTGAATATCATAGCGATTGCCCAAGGACTGCAGCACCTGCGCAGCGAGATGACTATAGCCATCCTCTACCTGGTGAAAGTACTCCACGATATGCGGGTTGCCCGACTTGACTCGCGCCTTTTCCGCCTTGGCGCGCTGCTTACTCAGCCGCTGTGGTTGACACATCTTTGTCATCAATGTCGATGTGGCCCAGCGAAGTACAGCGCCAGGATCCATCGTTGCAGCACCGCCCTGTTCCTTAAACTGTTCTACCATATTTCTGCCCTCCGCGGCTTATTAGCTGGTGTGCTCACTGCAGTGTGGCAACGCTCGTTTAGCGTTGCACAAGCTTCCCTGCGTGGTGCACAAAATGCCTTTCGGCTTGCTCATCTTCCAGAATACTGTCGACTTTCACCGGCACTTGGATACCTTGACGCAACCCCGGCTTTTCTTTCATCACAGACAACCAGCGGTTCAGGTTGTCGAGGCCGTCCCTCGAGACACCTGACCACTTATAGGTTCTCACCCAGCACCAGTTAGCAATGTCGGCAATAGAGTAGTCATCAGCTAACCATTCACTTTTTGCCAAGCGGCTATCCAGCACCTCAAACAAGCGCCGGCATTCATTCTGATAGCGATCTATCGCCGGTTGAATCTTTTCCGGGAAATAGCGAAAGAACACATTAGCCTGTCCCATCATCGGCCCAATACCCCCCATCTGAAACATTAACCACTGTATGACGCGCGCGCGGCCGGCAGCGTCAGTCGGCAACAGGCGGCCAGTTTTTTCAGCGAGATAAATCATGATAGCGCCCGACTCGAACACCGCCAGATCGTCGGCCGATCTATCCACAATAGCCGGAATCCGGCCATTGGGGTTGATAGCCAAAAACGTGTCACTGCGTTGCTCGCCGTTGGAAAGATCCACTGGATGGACCTCGTAGGGCAACCCAAGTTCTTCCAGCGTACAGGAGGCTTTGTGACCATTGGGGGTGGAGGCAGTATAAAGTTCAATCATGGTTCAATCCTCTTGGCTGGCTAGCTAGGAAAATAAAAGTATTCAGGCGACATGGAAATGTTCGGTAAAGGGGTCGTAATCAACACCGCTGCGGGATTGTGAACAATTTTATACTGTGGAGCTCAGGTACGGAAAATAATTCTGTTCAACAAATTGGTCGTCAGTCGAATACTGGATTTTTTGCTCAGCCCCTGGTGTTCCCGCAACCGGTTCCAATGTTCAAACGACGCGACAGCGTCCACCAGTTCGCGTTCATCGCCGCGCAGTTTTTGCAGTTCGGGTAGCCAGTCATCGAGATCTTTACGCAGTTGGCGCTGCGCGCGAGCATACTGTTCGCGCAGGATCGGATAGCGCCACAGTTGCGCCTTGGTAGTTAAAAAATGGTTCCCTATCGCCTCGTATGCCAGAGCATGCTGCTCTACCGCGTGCATTACACGCTCTTCCAGAGAACCCTCACGGTCACCACCACCAAACAAGCCCTGATACTGCTCCCTGATGACCACATCACCCGTGGCAAACAGGCTTTCCATATCAGAAAAGTGCCTGAATACAGAGCGAATACCGACGCCGGCACGCTCCGATACCTGCTGCGCGGTGGGCACAAGAACGCCCTCTTCCACGAGCTCTATCATAGCATCGATGATGGCTTGTCGACTGCGCTCACTGCGCAAGCGCCGCCCATCCGGTGCGGCTTCTACATACTGTTTGACCATAAGTTGGATTGTCGTCTATTTGCTTGTCGCTCGCCTTGCGCTTGCGCGACCCTGTCATTAATGACACCATATATGTCATTTGTTAGCAAGGCTGCGGTGTGCGTTACTTTGCCCTGCCAGCGTTATTTAATCCTCGGACAAGGAAATAACCAGACAATGAACTACGAACAGCAGAACAACATTGCCATTATCACAATCGACGACGGCAAGGCCAATGTCGTTGGACGGGCGTTCCTCGACGCCATCAACGAGGCATTGGATCGCGCGGAACAAGAAAAAGTAGGCGCTGTTATCCTACGCGGACGAGCTGGGATGTTCTCTGCAGGATTCGATCTCGGCGAGTTCAAGAATGGGCCTGAGGCAGGTATGGCGATGGTGACCCGGGGCATGCAGCTGTTGGTCCGGCTCTACGGATTTGGGCTACCACTCGTTGCTGCCTGCACGGGTCACGGTATCGCCATGGGGGCTTTTATCATAATGGCATGCGATTCCCGCATCGGGACACGGGGGGCGTTCAAAATCACGCTACCTGAAACCGCTATTGGTATGGAACTACCACACACATTGATTGAGCTGACTGCGTCGCGCATTCCGCCTCAGTACATGACCCGCGTGGCAATTCAGGCAGAAGTCTTCGATCCCGATCAGGCGATTACCGTGGGTTTCCTTGACGAGGTTGTCGAAGCGCAGCAGCTTGACGCGCGTGCGCTCACCGTTGCCGAACACCTGGCGCAGTTGCCGCAATCGGCCTACGCCGCGAACAAATTATTTGCTCGTAAAAAGGCACTGGCCTCAATGAGTGAGGGCGTCGACGAGATGCTCGCACATGTCTAGTGAGTCTAACCGGTATCAGCACTTTGCGATGATGTTCTCGCCCGGCTGAGTGATACCAGCACCCGGGTCGTTACCCAGTGCCTGCAGGGGCACGATAAGACGCGATGCGCCTGCGTCTTCAAACATCTTGATTGCGTCCAGGCCGCCCTGCATATCCCACATGCGAGACGTTTCAACGGTGCCCGGACCCCTATCCACAGCCGCGCAAGCCACGCCCAGTGGCGCCAGTTTTTTGGCCAGATCTGCTGCGTTACTCACGGACAGAAACCAACCGATACCGACCGACTCAGCCAGTTGTGCGAGACCGATCATTTGTTCAATATTTTTGACGCCGACATTGACGGGTACGAGTTCAAACTTTATTTCGGTTACTCCTTTCGCATACGTTTATCGGGGCATCTGCCCTTCAACTAATTCCAACTGACCTGGCCGGCGCTCAACCCAATGGCGCAGCTCGGTATTCATCGCGGCAAGCCCCCCTACACTAGCAAGAAGCCGATCGGCTGCCACCTTGCCCTCACCCGCCAGTGACTGATAGTGCCACCAACCCCGCTGGAATAGCCATTGTGCGTAGCTACTCACGCAGCGCTCTCCGGTAGCCGACCCGGAGGTAAATTGATGCATACCCAGAAAGCGTGGAATATTCTCTCCTGAGTTCGCCTCCAGCCATGCACTGTTGTGTTCGATAGCATCCAGCACATCCGGCAATTGATCTCTGCACAGGGTCTTTAGAATCGGCAGCAGCGTATCGGGAATGGCATCATCTGCCAGGTACTCACCCGCCAGCGGCTGGGGATTATTCATACGCTCCACCCAGGCATAGACGTTCGGCGCTCGTGCCTGCATCAGTGCCTTTGGGACCGGATCGCGGCCCAGATGCGCGTAAAGCGGTCCCATGAGTCCGAAATCCCCGATGCAGGGACGAGACCCCAGTAGAAAATCAAAGCGCGCGAAGTGCCGGTCCAATTGGCTCAGAAGGGCCAGATACGCCTCTTCGATACCCGGTATGGTCCGTTCGGTGACTCCCAGCGCCGACACCATGCCACTAAACGCTCTGGACGTTTTCGTACCGATGGCGATTTGCTCCTCATAGCTCGCCGTGGGGGCACTGAGCTTACCAAATTCGGACATGATGAAATCGTGTTGTTGATCGAGCACACTCCAGCGGTAATGCATCGCTGGAATCACCAGCCATTCGTCGCCATAAAGCTCCAATAACAGGGCAACCAGGCGTTGTACCGGTGTTTCAGGATAGACCGATGCTTGTGGATGTCGGGTTTCGAGAAAGTCGATGATGTCAGTCGTGTCCTGAACATGGTCCCCGTCAACCGTTTCCAACACGGGAATAATGGGCGCGCCAATATTGGGCAGAATGATATTCAGATAGACCTCTCGGGTGGCGGGCCGCTCCTCCCAACTCAAGCCTTTATAGCGCAGGTACGACCGCGCCTTACCGGTAAACAGCGAGTGTTCGCTGCCATACAATATATAGTCAACTGCCATAGTTGGAATCTCCTGTAGGGAAGTTGGTTGACACGATTATTTATTGGCAGTGATGGTGTCATTATTACCCTAATCAATCAATATACGGACGACGAAACACACGTTTTCAACCAATTAAGCTGGCTATATATTTGACCATCGCTATAACCTATAATCAGTAAGTTTTTGATGACTGGACGTTCGATTGTCGCGTAACGGGAAAAATCTTATCCCGCCCGATTTGAACTTAATGTGAAACGCAAATCCCATAGTTTCTAGTATAAACGCGCTACTTGCGGGTATATAACCACCCACTGCGCTTAGATCAGGTACCTAAATTTTGAGTCCATTACGTTACATTCAAGGCACCGCTGGCTTTATCCTCACCTCGGTTCTGCTGAGCTCACTGGCACTCCCGGCCCGGAGCCTGGTGGAGTACTCGGATGCGGAGCGGGAGACCATCATTGAGCTGGTAGATCAACTCCAGAAACGTCACTACGCCAAACTCAATTACGATGATGAGCTCTCATCCCAGCATCTGGACAGTTACATTAACAGCTTGGACGGCGGAAAAATGTTCTTTCTCGCTGCCGATATTGTGGAATTTGAGCAATATCGCACCACCATGGATGATGAAATTTATGAAGGGAAACTCGATGCCGGCTTCGCAATATTTAACCGCTTCCACCAGCGGCTACAGGATCGACTCAATTTAACCATAGACACCTTGCCAGAAGCGGTGCCCGCTATGGATTTTGGCGTGGACGAAACAATTTCCCTGGATATCGAAAGCCGCCAGTGGGCTAAAGACAAGGCCGAGCTGGACGATCGCTGGCGCAAGCAGTTAAAAAACCAGGTGCTAAGTCTTAAGCTGGCTGACAAGCCTGACGATGAAATCGTTCCCACGCTGGAGAAACGCTACAAGCGCCAGCTGAAAAGCGTGAAGCAGTACAATAATCAGGATGTATTTCAGATATATGCCAATGCCCTGACGGAATTGTACGATCCACATACCAATTACCTGTCGCCGCGCTCTACTGAAAACTTCAATATCAATATGAGCCTCTCGCTAGAGGGTATTGGCGCAGTGCTGCAGATGGAAGACGAGTACACCAAGGTCAGCAGTCTGGTCGCCAAGGGGCCAGCAGACAAACAGGGTGAGCTCCACCCCGCTGACCGCATCGTCGCCGTCGGCCAGGACGTGGAAGGCCCGCTGGAAGATGTGATCGGCTGGCGACTGGATGAAGTCGTTGAGCTGATTCGCGGCCCCAAAGATACGGTGGTGCGCCTGCAGGTCATTCCAGCGAAATCAAAGTCCACTGACGAGCGCAAAGTTATCACCATCGTTCGGAACAAGGTCAAGCTGGAGGAACAATCTGCCCAGAAAGAAGTGCTTGAAATCCGCAATGGGGACGAAACAGTTAAAGTCGGGGTAATTGATATCCCCGCGTTTTATATCGATTTCGACGCGATGCGTCGAGGCGAGAAAGACTATAAGAGCACGACAAGAGACGTCAAAGTGCTACTGCAGGAATTACAGGACGAAGGCGTGGACGGCATCGTCATAGATCTGCGCAACAATGGCGGAGGCTCCTTACAAGAAGCCAATGAACTCACAGGTCTGTTTATTGAGTACGGCCCGACTGTCCAGATCCGTCATTCTTCACGACGTGTATGGCGCGACGGCAAGCGTCTTAAAAGTCCCTATTATGAGGGCCCTTTGGTCGTTCTGTTGAACCGCCTCAGCGCTTCAGCCTCCGAGATTTTCGCCGGCGCCATGCAGGACTACCAGCGCGCTATCATCGTAGGTGACCGGTCCTTCGGAAAAGGTACGGTACAAACGCTTATTCCGCTGACAGAGGGGCAGCTGAAAATAACCGAGAGCAAATTCTATCGGATTTCTGGTGAGAGCACACAGCACCGGGGCGTAGTGCCGGATGTCGAGTTCCCATCGATCTATGACACAGAGGAAATTGGAGAGAGCTCACTGGATCACGCATTGAACTGGGATAACATCAGCCCGATACGCCACACTATTTACGGTGATCTGGCCCCCATACTGCCCACCATCCAGTCACAGTTTCGCGAGCGTAGTGGCCGCAACCCGGACTTCATCTTCTTGAAAGACCAGGTCGCGCTCGCCCAGCAAACTCGCGAGATCAAAGCGTTACCGTTACAGGAATCCGCGCGAATCGCGCTGCGTGATAGCCAGGAGGCCAAGGCGCTCAGCATCGAGAACAAGCGACGCAAAGCCTTGGGCGAAGAGCTGCTAACGTCGCTGGATTACGATGATGATGAAGCCTCCGATGAAGAGGATATGCACGCCAGCATAGACTCCGAAGACAGCGACGTTGAGGACGTGGAAAAAGAAGAAGCCGACGACGACGTGCTCCTCGAGGAAGCTGGTCAAGTACTTATCGATGCTCTGTTGCTAAAACAACATGGCATTGCACTGAATCAGGACAAGAAAGAGGAGAGCTAACCCCTGCTAGCCGTCGGGCTGGCCAAACCAGGACAAGGTTTCGTGTAAGCGGACCACCTCGCCTACAATGATTAATGTGGGGGCCGCAGGTTGCGCCTGAGCAACGACCTCCACCATGGTCGCCAGAGTACCCCGCAAGACCCTCTGCTGCAGGGTTGTGGCCCGCTCCACCAATGCCACCGGTGTGTCGGGTGGCCGCCCGTGTGCCTGTAGCTGTGCACAAATGACCGGCAACCCCATCAATCCCATATAAAAAACCAGTGTCTCAGTGGTCGATTGAAACGCGCTCCAGTTGTGCTCCACAGTATCGTTCTTCAGATACCCCGCTACAAACCGAACGGATTGGGCATAGTCACGGTGGGTCAACGGAATACCCGCATAGCAGGCAGCGCCATTGGCAGCAGTAATCCCTGGAACGATCTGAAAGGCAATACCGTGTTTCGCCAGCAGCTCGATTTCCTCTCCCCCCCGACCAAACACAAAGGGGTCGCCGCCCTTGAGACGCACGACGCGCTTTCCCTGATGGGCTAAATCAACCAGTAATTGATTAATCTGTGTTTGCGGCACACTGTGGTCGGCGCGGCGTTTACCGACGTAGATTCGCTGCGCGTCGCGTCGCGCCATATCGACGATCGCTGGCGATACCAGACGGTCGTAAAGTACGACGTCTGCGCATTGCAGTAGCCTCGCTGCCTTGAAAGTGAGCAAATCCGGGTCTCCTGGCCCTGCCCCCACCAGATAGACCTCGCCGGTGTGAAGCGCTCGGGTATCGTTCAGGCGCTCCCGCAGCAACTGCTCTCCCTGTTCCTCCCGGCCGGCCATAACCTGCTCCGCCACTGCCCCTTCCAGTATCTGCTCCCAAAATAGGCGACGCGCAGTATCCTGCGGAATAGCTTCTTTCACCCGCTGACGAAAGCGTCCGGCAAAGCCCGCCAGTCTTCCATAGGCGCCAGGTATCAAGGCCTCTATTTTGCGCCGCAGAATTCTCGTCAGCACCGGGCTGCGACCACTGCTACTGATCGCAATCAACAGTGGATCGCGATCAACGATAGCAGGGAAAATGAAGGTACACAGCTGTGGGGAGTCAACCACGTTTACCTGGATGGCCACGCGTGTAGCATCGCGAAAAACCTGCTCGTTCACGGCCGCGTCAGGCGTTGCCGCTACCACCAACGTCTTACCCTGAAGATCAGACGTCTGATAACTCGCCTGTTGCCAGTCACCGCCGTGCTCGGCCAGCAGCGTCTGTAGCTCACCCGTTATCGTTGGCGACACCACGGTCAGTCTGGCGCCTGCGCGCAGCAAGAGTCTCGCCTTGCGAGTGGCCACAACACCGCCGCCCACCAGCACAACAGGCACATCGGCGAGTTTCAGACAAACAGGTAGAAACTCCAGCTTCCTATCCTCCCAGAGCGCTAACACCGCCCATATACGGCCGCAGTGCGTCGGGCACAACGATGCTGCCATCGGCACGCTGATAGTTTTCCATGATAGCGACCAGAGTGCGCCCCACGGCAAGCCCAGACCCGTTCAAGGTATGCAAGAGCTCTGGCTTGCCGGTGTCCGGATTGCGCCAGCGCGCCTGCATTCTTCGCGCCTGGTAGTCGCCAAAGCTGCTACAGGAAGAAATTTCTCGATAAGTATCCTGGGCCGGCAGCCATACCTCCAGGTCATAGGTTTTTTGGGCGGAGAAACCGAGATCTCCCCCGCAGAGAATCACCTTGCGATAGGGTAATTTCAGGCGTTGCAGAACCGTCTCGGCATGTCCGACAAGTTGCTCCAGCGCCTGGGCAGACTGCTGTGGCCTTACAAATTGCACAAGCTCTACTTTTTCAAACTGATGCTGTCGAATCATTCCCCGTGTATCCCGGCCATAGCTACCCGCTTCACTGCGAAAGCATGGGGTATGGCAGACAAACCTGATACCGTCTTCGCCCAACTCGCCATCGTCAAAAATTCTGTCGCGTGCAATATTGGTCACGGGGACTTCCGCCGTGGGAATCAGGTACAGATCCTGATCAGCGCGCAACTTGAACAAATCCTCTTCAAACTTGGGCAACTGCCCTGTGCCAAGCAATGAATCCCGATTGACTATATAGGGCACGTAGACTTCCCTATACCCGTGTTCCTGTAAATGCAGGTTGAGCATGAACTGAATCAGGGCGCGATGCAGAGTCGCCAGATCACCGTACATCACAGTAAAACGCGATCCCGTGATTTTGCCCGCTGTTTCGCTGTCAAGAAGCTGCAGTCCCTCGCCCAGCTCGACATGATCTTTTACCTGAAAGCCCAAGTGCCGCGGCTCGCCCCAGCGCGAAACCTCCAGATTGTCTGCTTCACTGTTGCCCTGCGGCACCTCCGGTACGGGCACATTCGGTGTGCCCAGAAGCAGTTCCTCTATTTCGGTCTGGGCCTGTTTGGCCTCCTCGGTCAGCGTATCAAGCTGCCCTGCGATTTTCTCCAGTATGGCATTCACCTGCGCCTTGGCATGCTCTACGCTCACGCCCTGGCCTACCAAAACACCTATCTTCCTGGAGGCACTTTTACGCTCTGCCAACAGGTTTTGGCTGTCGACGTCCGCTTGTTTCCGCCTGGCATCCAGCACGCTGAAATGCGCCACATCAAAGTGAAAACCACGCGCTGCTAGCGCTGTTGCTATGGCTTGCGGATCCCGCCTGACCACCTTGATATCCAACATCCTGAGTGTTCCTGTACCAGTACCTGACGAGAGGGGCCACTTGCCCCGTGTTTATACGAGTGCCCGCGTCAACTGCATGGCGAGTCCCGCCATCACCACACAAACCACAGCGCTGCCGATCATATAGCCCGCGGCTTGAAGCGTATGACCCGCCTCAAAAAGCGTGATTGTATCGAGAGAGAATGTCGCGAAAGTGGTAAATGCGCCCAAAAAGCCGACCATTAACACGCCGCGCCAATCCGCGTGGACTAACTGTCGCTCCACCAGCAGTACGTAGACAATACCAATGGCAAAGGACCCCAGCATATTGACTATCAGTGTGCCGAGGGGAAAGCGCCCTACCCATAGAGTATGCACCCAGTTTGCCATCAGATATCGCGAAACTGCGCCCGTGGCTCCTCCCAGCGCGATGAACAAAAGGTATTTCATGCGTGTAAGACCGGTTCAATCGTAGCGACGTATTGTACTGGTTTTGTCCCGTTCTCGCAGGAATTTGAGTTTTTCCTGAATCTTCTGTTCCAGCCCGCGATCTACCGGAAAATAGTACTGCTGATCCTGTAGGTGTTCGGGAAAATAGTTTTCACCCGCGGCGTAGCCGCCGACTTCATCGTGCGCATAGCGGTACTCCGCGCCATGATCCATACTCTTCATTAGCGAGGTCGGGGCATTGCGCAGATGCAGTGGTACCTCGTCAGTACCACCCTGTTCCACCTCAGCCCGAGCAGCCTTATAGGCGACGTACACAGCATTACTTTTGGCGGCACAGGCCAGGTAGACAATAGCCTGCGCGATGGCCAATTCACCCTCAGGGCTGCCCAGTCGCTCCTGTACCTGCCACGCTTCGAGCGAGAGAGTTAGCGCACGCGGGTCGGCATTCCCGATATCCTCGCTGGCCATCCGCACGACGCGGCGCGCGACATACAGGGGGTCACAACCGCCATCCAGCATGCGACAAAACCAGTACAGGGCGGCATCCGGCGCACTCCCGCGCACTGCTTTATGCAGGGCACTGATCTGGTCGTAGAACAAATCGCCGCCTTTGTCAAAGCGACGCAGTGAAGCCTGCAGGACCTCCTTCAGCGTTTTCGCTGTGATCCTGCCATCTTCAGTCAGATCCGCTGAGAGTTCCAGCAGGTTAAGCGCCTTGCGCGCATCGCCATCGGCCTGCGCGGCGATCGACGACAAGCATCCATCGTCGACCGCGACGCTGTGCTCCAAAGCCGCCAGGCCCCGCACCAATACCCCTTCGATCTCGGCAGGCTCAAGCGAGCGCAATTTGTACACACGCGCGCGCGACAGCAGTGCATTATTCAATACAAATGATGGGTTTTCAGTGGTGGCACCGATAAAAATAACGGTGCCATCTTCTACATACGGCAGAAAGGCATCCTGCTGAGACTTGTTGAAACGGTGAACCTCGTCGACAAACAATACGGTATCCTGGCCCTGCGTTTTATGTTGTCGCGCCTGCGCAATGGCCTCGCGAATATCCTTCACGCCGCTCAACACGGCAGACAGTTGCAGAAAATACGCGTTGGCGTGACCAGCAGCGATTCTCGCCAACGTTGTTTTGCCCACGCCGGGTGGCCCCCAAAAAATCATTGAGTGCAACTGTCGGGTATCTATCGCCTGGCGCAGTGGCTTTCCCGGTCCCAGGATATGGCTCTGACCGGCATAGTCTGCCAGGTTGCGGGGGCGCAAACGCGCTGCCAGTGGCTGGTAACCGCTCTGAGCGGCAGAGACCTCTGCTGAGAGATACGTGTCCGGTGCTTCGAACAGGTCATTCGTCATAGTAAAAGAGATCGGCCCCCGATGGCGGCGTGAACGCAAAATCTACACTGCTCAGCACGCTCTCGCTGTCGAGGTCGGTAAACTTGATTACCACGCTCTGGTCCAGGTTATCCTGGATTTCCATACCCGTGAGCTTTTCACTCTCCAGGTACAGGATAAGCTGCTTGAATCCCACGCCCGCATTGAGGGGCGTGAGCAGGAAGCTACCCTCTCCCTTGCGCACTACCTGAAACTTTTCCCGCAGTGCAGACTCGTCGCCGCCGAGGATTTGCAAGGGTGTCATATCGGCGTCAGTCGTCACCGGTCGGCGTGTGACCGTCTCGAGATCACGATCGTAGTGCCAGATAAATTTCGGGCCAGCAATAATCAACTGCTCATCGGGACTGAGTATTTCCCAGGCGAAATAGCCTGGTCGCAGTAGACGAAATTTGCCACTGGATTCAGTTAACAGCAGGTTGTCCTGCCCATATTGCTGTTGCGTGAAGCTACCCTGTAACTGCTTGACCGGTGCCAGCTCATCGAGCAAAGCACTGACGTCGCTCTGCGCCTGAGCGAACGCACTCAGTGGGAGGAGGCACAGCCACAGGGTAAGTAAATATCTCATCATTGTCTTTTCCAGTTGCAAGTTCAGGCTTCGCGAGGGGGGGGTGCTAATACTTCACGCTGTCCGTTGGCGCCCATCTCAGTGACAACACCCGCCGCCTCCATCGATTCGATCAGGCGCGCAGCACGATTGTAACCAATTCGCAGCTTGCGCTGCACCGACGATATCGAGGCGCGGCGACTCTCTGTCACGTAATACACGGCTTCATCGTAGAGGGCATCACTTTCGTCATCTTGTCCTGAGCCCTCGGACTGCAGCTCACCGGGCGTCACTGCCGTAGTACTGCCCTCGTCGAGCAGACCATCAATATACAGGGGCTCTCCGCGACGTTTCCAGTCGGCCACTACACGGTGCACTTCGTCATCACTGCAAAACGCACCGTGCACGCGATTGGGTACCCCGCTGCCCGGCGGCAGATACAGCATATCGCCGTGGCCAAGCAACTGTTCCGCCCCACCCTGGTCCAGGATGGTGCGCGAATCAATCTTGGACGACACCTGAAATGCAATTCGCGTGGGTATGTTGGCCTTGATAAGCCCGGTAATGACGTCTACCGAAGGGCGCTGGGTGGCCAGTATCAGATGGATGCCGGCTGCTCGCGCTTTCTGCGCGATACGGGCGATGAGTTGCTCCACCTTTTTACCGACAACCATCATCATGTCGGCAAACTCGTCAATTACCACCACAATACTGGGCAGCTTCTCAAGATCGGGGGGCATCTGGTCCTCATCGGTAGCGGCAAACATCGGATTAGGCTTCCAGGTGGGGTCCGGTAATGGCGCCCCTGCTTTGATGGCGTCCTCGACTTTACGGTTGTAGCCAGCGAGATTACGCACGCCCAGTGACGCCATCAATTTGTAGCGCCGCTCCATTTCTGCCACGCACCAACGCAGCCCATTGGCGGCATCCTTCATATCGGTAATAACCGGTGTCAGCAAATGTGGAATGCCATCGTAGACGGACAATTCCAACATCTTGGGGTCGACCAGAATCAGGCGCACGTCCGCTGGGCCCGATTTGAACAGCAAACTCAACAGCATGGAGTTCACACCGACAGATTTACCCGAACCGGTCGTACCCGCGACCAGCAAGTGCGGCATCTTGGCCAGGTCTGCGACCACCGGCTGGCCAGAAATATCGTGGCCCAGCGCCAGAGTCAGTGGTGATTTGGATTGCTCGAACGCTTTGGATGCCAACACTTCCCTGAAATTGACGATCTCCCTGTCTTCGTTGGGGATTTCGATACCCACCACGGATTTACCGGGAATCACTTCCACTACGCGCACGCTGATGACCGCCAGAGAACGGGCCAGATCTTTGGCCAGATTGGAGATTCGAGACGCCTTCACTCCCGCCGCTGGCTGCAGTTCAAAGCGCGTGACAACGGGCCCCGGGTAGACCGCAACCACTTCGGCAGAAACGCCGAAGTCCAGTAACTTCAGTTCGAGCAACTTCGACATGCCCACCAGAGCCTCGTTGGAGAACCCTTTATCCGGATCCTTCACCGACTCATCCAGCAGTTCCAGATGCGGTAAATCACCCGTCGCAGGGGCTTCAAACAAGGGCTGTTGCTTTTCCCGTTCGAGCCGATCACTTTTTTCAATAGGGACTTTCAACGACTTGATCTTCGGGGGCTGACGTTTTTTGGTCTTCTCCACGTGTTCGGTGATCACTATCTTGCGCGCTTCTACCGCCTTTTCACGCTGGCGCGTAGCCTTGAAGTCCGCCAGCCCTGTTTGAAATCGAGCGCGAACGCTGGTGAAGGCTGAGATACTCCACGCCCCCAGTTTTTCCAACAGTGTGAGCCAGCTGAGGTCGGTAAATATTGTCATCCCAAAAAGAAAGATTGCCAGCAGAATCAGGCGACTACCGACGGCACTGAATGCTACAGTAAACCCGCTGCTGATCGATTGCCCCAGAATACCGCCAGCGCCCTGCGGGAGTTGGGAGGCTCCCGAGTCGTTTATCGCAGCCAGCGAGGTGCCGGCAATCATCACTAGCACCAGGCCCAGCGCCCGAATGCCAAAAGTGTTCCAGTCGAAGACATTGTGCGGTTGCCGCTGGAGCAACAGTACCAGTGCCCTATAGGCGAGTAACACAGGGAACAGGTAGGCGGCGTAACCGACTAAAGAAAAGAAGACATCTGCCAACCATGCGCCCGTTGGGCCACCCAAGTTATGAACAGGTGCGCCGCTGCCGGTCGCAGACCAACCCGGGTCGCGGGTGCTGTAGGTAAGCAAGGCCATCAACAGGTAAACACAAACGGCTGTTACACCGATAAACGCTCCCTCGCGAAACCGTGAGCCGAGATAGCTGTCTGTGTTAGAACTGTTGGGCACGGCCTTCATCGTCCTTGCAGTGTGTAGCGGTAGAATGTCTGTACGAGACACCGCTATCAAGGTCATAGCAAGAAGTAATTGTGCACTCGTTTATGTTTTATTTCAAAAGGTTATAAGGTTTATTTAAAAAACCTCTGATCTTTGTTCAGAGCCGGCCTTTAAAGTACCATAGTCCGGCCCAATACAGAACGAATTGGCCGTTCTGAAAACGAACCCAAATTGACAACAATGAGCAGGAAGCAACACCATGAGTGACATTAAACACCATCGCCTGATAATCCTTGGCAGCGGCCCCGCCGGCTATACGGCGGCAGTATACGCGGCGCGCGCCAATCTGAAACCTGTGGTAATCACTGGTATACAACAGGGCGGGCAGTTGACGACCACCACCGAGGTGGAAAACTGGCCAGGCGGTGCCGCCGACCTGCAGGGACCACAGCTGATGCAGCAAATGCAGGAACACGTGGAACGCTTTGACGCGCAGGTGGTTTTTGACCATATCGAGTCCGTGGACCTCAATGCGCGCCCTTTTGTGCTCAAAGGTACTTCGACCTATAGTTGCGACGCCCTGATAATCGCCACCGGCGCCTCCGCGCAATATCTTGGATTACCCAGTGAAGAACTATATGCCGGTAAGGGCGTCAGTGCCTGCGCGACCTGCGACGGATTCTTCTACCGCAATCAAAAGGTGGCAGTGATCGGTGGCGGCAATACAGCGGTTGAAGAAGCGCTATACTTAGCCAATATTGCCTCTGAAGTTGTGCTGGTGCACCGGCGGGATGTCCTGCGCTCTGAGAAAGTCCTGCAGGACAGACTCTTTGCGCGTGAAAGAGAGGGTAAGGTCAAAATCATGTGGAATCACACACTGGATGAAATCGTCGGCGACGCCACAGGGGTCACCGGCATGCGCCTGAAAGCCGTAGCAGATAATACCCTGAGTGAGGTAGATCTCGCCGGCGTATTCATCGCCATTGGTCATAAACCCAATACCGATATCTTCGCTGGGCAATTGGATATGAAAGATGGCTACCTCACTGTTCACAGCGGTACCAGCGGCAATGCCACGACGACCAGTATCCCCGGCGTGTTTGCTGCTGGCGATGTGGCGGACCATGTCTACCGCCAGGCAGTGACCTCTGCAGGCTTTGGTTGTATGGCGGCACTGGATGCGGAAAAGTATCTAGACGCGGTCTGATCGGTCATCGATATGCGACAAATCCCGCACCTGAATAGAGACAGCGAGTTTCCACCCACGACGGATGCCCTACAGAGCCCTAATGGGATGCTGGCAGCAGGCGGGGGGCTATCTACCGAGCGTCTTCTGGACGCTTACCGCCACGGCATTTTTCCATGGTATGAAGCACCACAACCGGTGTTGTGGTGGACGCCTGATCCGCGTTCAGTGCTGTTTCCCGACGATTTGCGTATCTCCCGCTCCCTGCGTAAAACGCTGCGAGCCAATCGCTTCCACCTGACGGTAGACACGCAATTCATCGATGTGATGCAAAAATGTGCAGACGCGCGGCGCGACGGAGTTGGCACCTGGATTGACGAGGATATGGTGGCCGCCTACGGGCAGCTACACGCGCTGGGGTTTGCGCACTCGGTGGAAGTCACAAATGACAAGGGAGTGCTAGTTGGCGGTTTGTACGGCGTGGCATTGGGGCGTGTGTTTTTCGGCGAATCGATGTTCAGCTGCTCAGCCGATGCCTCGAAGGTGGCGCTTGTCGCGCTAGTCAATATAGCGAAGTGTGGCGAGTTCCACATGATTGATTGCCAGGTAGAGAATCCGCATTTGAACTCGCTGGGCGCTGGCAACATCAACCGACTGGACTTCGAACATCGTCTTGAGCAAAATATAGATATCGCACTGGACCGTGATATTTGGCATCTGCCTGCCACTTGTGGAGATTTACTGTGACTTCATCCCTGCGGGATCTCAAGGTGTACACCACCTACCCTCACAGCTGTAGCTACCTGGAAGGCCAGGAAGCTACGACTTTATTTGTCGATCCCCGCCAACAGGTCGATCAAAAACTGTACAGCAAACTCTCGGTATTGGGCTTCCGTCGCAGTGGCAATCATATCTATCGACCACACTGCGCGCAGTGCAATGCCTGCGTCCCCTCCCGCATACCGATTGCAGAGTTTGAACCGAGGCGTGGGCAGGCGAGAATACAGCAGCGCAATCAGGACTTGCGGGTGGTGTGCACAGATGACATCAATGACGATGAAGCATTCGATCTCTATCACCGTTACATCAGTCTACGTCACGCCGACGGCGACATGTATCCTCCCGATCGCGAACAATACGAGACCTTTTTGAGCAGTGTGTGGGGCTGCACCTGCTACTTCCGCTTTTACGATGAGGGCCAACTGGTGGCCGTCGCCGTCGTCGATAAGCTGGAGGACGGATTGTCAGCCATCTATACGTTTTTTGATCCCAACGCCAGTAAGCGCAGTCTCGGTGTCTACGCCATTCTGTGGCAAATAAAACACGCGCGCAAAATGGGCTTGGACTATCTCTATCTGGGCTACTGGATTCGCGATTGCCAGAAAATGTCTTATAAGTCCGGTTATCGTCCGCTTCAGGTTTACCACAACAGCCGCTGGACGACGTTAATCTGAATTCTGCCACACACTCGCGCCCAATGACCTTGCCCGCGTAGCAGATTACGCTAGCACTGACGCCCAGTTTCAGGCAAAATGCGCCCTCGTTTTAACCGAGGATTGCCGCCTAATGGCAAAAGAAGACCAGATTGAAATGGAAGGCGAGGTCATTGATACCCTGCCTAACACCACTTTTAGGGTGAAGTTGGAAAATGATCACGTTGTGACCGCCCATATTTCAGGGAAGATGCGCAAAAATTATATCCGCATTTTGACCGGTGACAAGGTACGCGTAGAATTAACGCCCTACGATCTAACTAAAGGGCGCATAACCTACCGCGAAAGATAAACCCGCCTAGCTCTTCAGGAGCTCGGCCTCTTCTTCCTTCACTGTCACTTTCAGCTCGTTTCCGGCCGCATTGAGGCGCACCAGTGCTGTGCCGCCGGACTGCGATAATAATCCGAACAGCACCATCTCAGCCAATGGCTTCTTAATATGCTCCTGGATGACTCTCTCCATGGGGCGTGCGCCCATATGGATATCGTAGCCTTTCTCTACCAGCCATAAGCGAGCCTCCACATCGACATCGAGGGTCACGCGCTTTTCATCGAGTTGACACTGCAGTTCCGTGAGAAACTTATCAACCACCGTCAGAATGACATCCTCACCCAGAGGCTGAAACTGCACGACGGTGTCGAGACGATTGCGAAACTCCGGTGTAAACATCCGGTTAATCGCTTCCATACCATCAGAGCTGTGATCCTGTGTAGTGAAGCCAATGGTACGGCGACTGATGCTTTCCGCTCCGGCGTTCGTGGTCATAATCAGGATGACATGGCGAAAATCGGTCTTGCGGCCATTGTTATCGGTGAGCGTCCCGTGATCCATCACCTGTAACAGCAGATTGAACACATCCGGGTGTGCTTTCTCGATCTCATCGAGTAACACCACCGCATGCGGGTGCTGGGTTACCGCATCTGTCAAAAGGCCGCCCTGATCGAAGCCGACATACCCCGGAGGCGCGCCGATCAAACGGGATACCGTATGCCGCTCCATATACTCCGACATGTCGAAGCGTATCAGCTCAACGCCCAACAAACGCGCCAACTGCCGCGTGACCTCTGTTTTGCCTACGCCAGTGGGCCCTGCCAGTAAAAATGAGCCTATGGGTTTTTCTCCAGCCCGAAGACCCGCGCGCGCCAGCTTGATAGAGGTAGCCAGACTGCTGATTGCAGGGTCCTGTCCAAACACGACCATTTGCAGGTTCTGCTCCAGCTTCTGCAACGTCTCTTTGTCATTGCTGCTGACGGCTTTGGGCGGTATACGCGCAATCTTGGCAATTACCGCCTCGATATCCCCCACACCAATTACCTTCTTGCGTTTGGAGGCAGGCTGTAACTGTTGAAAGGCACCCGCTTCATCAATTACATCAATGGCCTTATCCGGTAGAAATCGGTCGGTGATGTAGCGATCAGAGAGATCTGTCGCAACTCGAAGCGCCCTATCTGTGTAGCGCAGGCCGTGATGTTCCTCGAACCGACTTTTGAGCCCTTTCAATATCTTGTAAGCGTCGTCGGCACTGGGTTCCATGACGTCGATCTTCTGGAAGCGTCGACTCAGGGCTTTGTCCTTGTCGAAAATACTCCGATATTCCTGAAAAGTGGTAGAGCCGATACAGCGAAGTTTTCCAGAGGTGAGCAACGGCTTGAGAAGATTGCTGGCGTCCATTACCCCGCCGGACGCGGCGCCAGCACCAATGATGGTGTGCACCTCGTCAATGAACAGGATCGCATTGTCGCGTTTTTTCAACTCTGACAACATACCTTTGAAGCGCTTCTCGAAATCGCCCCTGTATTTAGTCCCCGCCAGCAGCGCACCCAGATCCAGCGAATACACCACGCTGCCCTTGAGAATATCAGGGACATCACCATCGACAATCTTTTTCGCAAGACCTTCCACGATGGCAGTTTTGCCCACGCCGGACTCCCCTACCAGCAGTGGATTATTTTTGCGACGGCGCGCCAGAATCTGCGCCAGACGCTCCACCTCGTCGAAACGACCGATCAGTGGATCAATGCGCCCCGCGAGCGCTTCAATATTGAGATTGGTGGTGAAATTGTCCAGAGGATTGCCCTCGCCATCCTCGGTACGGGTTTCGTCGCTACCAATTTGCCCGGGCTCAGATGAGTCCCCCTCGTTGCCCACTTTGGAGACACCGTGAGTCATATAATTCACTACGTCCAAACGGGCAACACTTTGGGTTTTCAGGAAAAATACCGCCTGGCTTTCCTGTTCACTGAAGATCGCCACCAGCACATTGGCACCAGTGACTTCACTCTTACCCGAGGATTGCACATGAAACACAGCGCGCTGTAAGACACGTTGAAAGCCGAGAGTCGGCTGCGTATCGCGTTGCTCCTCGTCCTCCGGAATCAGTGGCGTTGTGGCATCCACAAATTCCACCAAATCCCCGCGCATACTGCCGATATCGGCACCACAAGCTTTAAGCACGCGGATAGCTTCGTTGTTGTCCAGCAAAGCCAGTAGCAGGTGCTCGACCGTCATGAACTCGTGACGTTTCGCTCTGGCACCCCTGAAGGCGTCGTTTAGCGTGTGTTCCAGATCTTTACTCAACATAATTGACGCTCCGGGGCTACCCCTCTACCGCTTCGATTTCACACAACAGAGGGTGTTCATTTTCCCTGGCATACTGATTCACCTGGGCTGCTTTGGTTTCAGCGATATCCTGACTGTAAATACCGCAGACTCCCTTGCCCTGTGTGTGCACTGTCAGCATAACATGGGTGGCCTGCTCGCGATTCATACGGAAAAAGACTTCAAGCACTTCTACGACGAATTCCATGGGCGTGTAATCGTCGTTAATTAACACGACTTTGAACAGCGATGGCCGTTTAAGTTCCGGTTTGGCTTCCTCAAGTACTAGCCCGTTCGAGGAATCTTCCTTCTCTTTACTCATACGCCACTGACCTGACAGGTGGATCACTTTCACTTACACACTCTTGTTGTCGTTTGTTAAACCAATACAGTTCATGGCTGCCATTATACGATTTTTCAAGGGCTGGGAAACAAAGAACAAAGGTAGCGTTGTTATTCGCCACGCAATTACGGCAACAACGGTGTGTACACAAGGCACTTGAGGAAACATAAACTAAAAAAAAGGCCCGTGTCACCACGGGCCCCTCGCTATACCGTTACGAATGCTACATGGAAGCAACGATCGATTTACCGAACTCTGAGCAACTCAGGAGCTTCGCGCCCTCCATTTGTCGCTCAAAGTCATAAGTAACGGTACGATTTTGGATGGCACCGTTCATTCCGTCGATGATCAGGTCAGCTGCCTCGTTCCAGCCCATATGCCGCAGCATCATTTCCGCCGAGAGGATAAGAGAACCGGGGTTCACCTTATCCTGACCCGCATACTTGGGCGCTGTGCCGTGCGTGGCCTCAAACAGCGCGATAGTATCGGACAGGTTGGCTCCGGGGGCTATACCAATACCGCCCACCTGTGCTGCCAGAGCATCTGACAGGTAGTCTCCGTTCAAGTTCAGCGTGGCGACCACACTGTACTCCTTGGGACGGGTGAGAATCTGCTGCAGCATGGCGTCGGCAATGACATCCTTGATCACGATTTCCTTACCGCTGACGGGGTTTTTGATAGACACCCAGGGGCCGCCATCAATCAATTCACCGCCAAACTCTTGCTGCGCCAATTCGTAACCCCAGTCACGGAACGCACCCTCGGTGAATTTCATAATATTGCCCTTATGCACCAGAGTCACGGAGGGCAGATCCTGATCAATGGCATACTGGATGGCTTTGCGCACCAGACGTTTGGTGCCTTCTTCGGAAACCGGCTTGATGCCGATACCCACGTTTTGCGGGAAGCGGATTTTGGTGACGCCCATCTCATTGATGAGAAAATCGACCACCTTCTGCGCCTCAGGACTGCCTGGCTGGTATTCGATACCGGCGTAAATATCCTCGGAGTTTTCTCGGAATATAACCATATTGCAATCACCAGGACGCTTAACCGGCGACGGCACACCCTCAAACCAGCGCACCGGGCGCAGGCAGGTATACAGATCCAGCTCCTGGCGCAGGGCCACGTTCAGCGAGCGAAAACCACCGCCCACGGGCGTTGTCAACGGCCCCTTGATTGCAACGACATATTCTTTAATCGCTTCCAGGGTTTCCTCTGGAAACCAGTCGCCGTCGTAAAGCTCTGCGGCTTTCTCACCGGTGTAAATTTCCATCCAGGAAATTTTCTTTTCACCACCATAGGCCTTGTCGACTGCGGCGTTGACCACATCAACCATGACTGGCGTGATATCGATACCGATACCGTCTCCCTCGATATAGGGAATTATAGGATTGTTGGGGACGTTCAGGCTGTAATCTCCATTTACAGTGATTTTGTCACCTTGGGGAGGAACCTGAATATGCTTGTAGCCCATAGTATGCTCCGTTGCTGCGGGGTTCGTGGAACTCAGGAGAGTGTTATGCTCTCCTCAGAAAACGGCGCTGAGTATAGCACGGCAGCCCCCTGCGCTCTCGCTCCGCCTCAAAAATTTTTATACTGATGACAGGTTTCCAATGGCCAGACTTATCCTTTTCAACAAGCCCTTCAATGTGCTTAGCCAGTTCACTGACGACCAGGGCCGCGCCACGCTGGCCGACTACCTGTTAGCACCGGGCTGTCGCGTAGCCGGACGCCTCGATTTCGATTCTGAAGGTTTACTGTTACTCACAGATGACGGTCACCTGCAGCAACGCATCGCCAACCCTGAAAATAAACAGTGGAAGACTTACCAGGTACAGGTTGAGGGCAATGTGGATGACGACGCAGTTTCGCAATTAACCAGCGGGGTCACCTTGAAGGATGGGCCAACATTGCCCGCCAGAGCCCGGCGAGTGTTCGCGCCACGGTTGTGGGAACGAAATCCACCGGTGCGCGAACGTAAAACCGTGGCCGACAGTTGGCTGGAGCTGTCTATTCGCGAAGGTCGCAACCGTCAGGTTCGCCGCATGACAGCCGCCGCGGGCTTTCCTACCCTGCGCCTGGTACGCACCACGATAGGGCAGTGGTCACTTGAAGATCTTCAACCGGGCCAGTCCCGTGAGCTAACTGTGCACACACCTGCGAGACCTGCGAAGCGCAAGTCGCCAGTATCCCCCCAACCGCCCAAAAGGAGGCGCTAGATGAACCGATGGACTCCCCATGTAACCGTGGCCTGTGTCATCGAAAAAGATGGCAAGTACCTGATGGTCGAAGAGCGGGACAAATTCAGTGGTAGAATGGTATTTAACCAGCCTGCCGGGCATCTGGAAGACGCTGAATCACTGACAGAAGCCACTCTGCGTGAAACGCTGGAAGAGACTGGCTGGCGTGTAGAATTGACTGGCGTACTGGGTATTGCGCTGCATACAGCCCCCACAAACAACAACACCTATTACCGCACCACGTTTGTAGCCACACCATTAGAGCGGATGGCAGATGCGGTGATAGACTCGGATATCCACGCCGTTCACTGGCTGGATTACGAGGAAATTCTCGCCCGATCTGCTAGAATGCGCAGCCCCATAGCCTTGGCCGTCATCGAACGACATCGTCAGGGTATTTGTTACCCGTTGGATCTGATACACAGCGCATGAGTTTGAACGCCACTCCTAAAGTCATCGTCGGCATGTCCGGCGGAGTTGACTCCTCGGTCGCCGCCCTGCTGTTGCAACAACAGGGCTATCGTGTGGAAGGCCTCTTTATGAAAAATTGGGAAGAGGACGACGGCACCGAGTATTGCACGGCCAAGGAGGATTTCGCGGACGCGCAGGCGGTGGCAGACAAACTGGGCATCACACTGCACGGCGCGAACTTTGCAGCCGAGTACTGGGACAATGTTTTCGAGCATTTTCTGGCTGAGTATAAAGCGGGACGTACCCCCAACCCGGATATTTTGTGCAACCGCGAGATAAAATTCAAAGCATTTCTGGAGTACGCCTTGCTGTTGGAAGCGGACTTCATTGCGACCGGGCACTACACCCGGGTTGGCAATGAAGATGATAAAACCACACTGTTGAAAGGGCTGGATACGAACAAGGATCAAAGCTATTTCCTGCATGCCGTGGGGCATGCCGAACTTGAGAAAACACTTTTCCCTGTCGGAGCAATAGAAAAATCCCGTGTGCGTCAACTGGCGCTGGAACACGGTTTGGCAACGGCAAAGAAAAAAGACTCAACCGGCATATGTTTCATTGGCGAGCGACGCTTCAAAGACTTTTTACAGCAGTATCTGCCGGCGCAACCGGGCGAAATCCACAGTTTGAATGGCGAAGTGCTGGGTGTGCACCAGGGGTTGATGTATCACACCATAGGCCAGCGCCAGGGCTTGGGTATAGGTGGTCGCGCCCAGCATGCTGAGTCGCCCTGGTACGTGGTGGAAAAGGATCTCGTCAACAATAGGTTATTCGTTGCCCAGGGCAACGATCACCCGGCACTCTTAAAATCACACCTGTCTGCAACGGATATTTACTGGGTGGCAGGTGTGGCGCCAAAGCTGCCACTGCAGTGTATGGCAAAGGTGCGGTATCGACAGAAAGACCAGTCCTGCACGCTAACTCATTCACCAGAGCAGGGATATCGCGTAGATTTCGATGCGCAGCAGCGCGCTATTACACCCGGCCAATCTGTCGTATTTTACCAACAGGATCGGTGCCTTGGTGGCGGCGTTATAGAGCAAACAGGACACTAAATGAGTGATACCAAATATACCAATCTTGAGCAACAGGCCATTGCGCTCGCTGGTATCGCGCAGGCGGCCCGCCTGGTCGACCAGATATCCAAAAGCGGCAGCTACCCGATTGAATTTCTCGAACCGTCCATCAACAGCGTCTTTGTGTTCGATCCCGAAGACGCAGTAGATCTTTTTGGCGGTATCCCCGGCGTCAAGTTGGGCCTGCATAATCTGAGTAGCCTACTGGCTGACAAGAACGCCCGCGAAAACCACGATCTGGTGCGGTATGTCTTCGGCATGATCTACCTTGAACGAAAATTTGTGACCCATCCGGATATGATGGCGGTCGTACGTTCACGACTTGAACACACCCGCTTTCGAGCGGAACATTTTTCCAACAACGTCAACGTGCTCTGCCACAGTATTTCGGGTATTTACCAGGATACGCTGAGCCACGAGAAGTTCCGTATCAAGGTCTCAGGTAGCGCACAACACCTGCAAAACACCCAGAACGCCGACATCATACGCACCTTGTTATTGGCGGGTATTCGGGCTGCGTTCCTCTGGCGTCAACTGGGTGGACACCGTTGGCGCCTGCTCTTACAGCGCAAAAAGTTGCTACAGGCTTCGCAGAACCTGTCGCGCGGTCTGGGCGTGGTGTAAAATCGCGCCCTACAAAATTGGAGAAAAGTATGGATCTATCAGCACTCACAGCAGTCTCACCTATCGATGGGCGCTATGGTAGTAAAACGGTGGCACTGCGTGAGATATTCAGTGAATACGGACTGATCAAGCGTCGCGTACTGGTGGAAGTCCGCTGGCTACAATGTCTGGCAGCACATCCTGGCATCACCGAAGTCCCCACGCTTTCTGCAGCGGCCACTGGCCAGCTTGAAACCATTGTCGACAACTTCTGCGAGGAGAACGCCTCTCGCATCAAGGACATTGAGCGAACAACCAACCACGATGTCAAAGCGGTCGAGTATTTCATCAAGGAGTGTTTCGCCGGTGACAGTGAACTTGAGGCGATTGCGGAGTTTGTGCACTTTGCCTGTACCTCGGAGGACATCAATAATCTGTCCCATGCGCTAATGCTGCGCGACGGGGTGCAGACGGCCCTACTGCCGAGCATGCAAGAGGTGGCGTCTGCCCTGAGCGCGCTGGCGCAGGCGTTTGCAAGCACCCCTATGCTCTCCCGCACCCATGGCCAGACGGCCAGCCCAACCACCATGGGCAAGGAATTGGCCAATGTCGTCGCGCGGCTCAGGCGGCAACTCGTGCAGCTGGAAGCGGTACCTTACCTCGGCAAGATCAACGGCGCCGTGGGCAACTACAATGCGCACATGACGGCCTATCCACAAGTGGACTGGCAAGCCAATGCCGAGCAGTTTGTGACCAGTCTGGGCCTGAGCTGGAATCCCTACACCACCCAGATCGAACCGCACGATTACATGGCGGAACTGTTTGATACGATCGCGCGCTTCAATACGGTCCTGATCGATTTCAATCGTGACATCTGGGGTTATATCTCGCTGGGCTACTTCAAACAGCTGACAATTGCCGGAGAAGTGGGTTCGTCCACCATGCCGCACAAGGTCAACCCTATCGATTTTGAAAACTCGGAAGGCAACCTCGGTCTGGCCAATGCCCTGTTGGGGCATCTGGGTGCGAAACTACCTATCAGCCGCTGGCAGCGCGACCTTACCGACAGCACCGTGCTGCGCAATATGGGCGTGGGTTTTGGCTACAGCCTGATTGCTTACCAGTCCAGCCTCAAGGGTGCTGGCAAACTGCAACTCAATGAAGCGCGCCTGGCGCAGGACCTGAACAACAGCTGGGAAGTACTGGCAGAACCCATACAGACGGTGATGCGCCGCTATGGTATTGAAAAACCCTATGAAAAACTCAAGGAACTGACCCGCGGACAAGATATGAGTCGCGAAGTAATACAGGCCTTTGTCGCGACTCTGAACCTGCCCGCAGAAGCCCGCGACGAATTACTGACCCTGACGCCCGCGAATTATATCGGTAACGCCATCGATCAGGCCAGGGCCACCAAATAGATATCGCATGACTGGCAACTGGCAGCTTAACCTGGATCGCGCTGCATTCCTCACCGACTACTGGCAGCGCAAGCCGCTGCTGATAAGAAATGCCAGTGAAGGCTTTACGCCTGCACTCAGCAGTGATCATCTGGCCGGTCTGGCGATGGAGGGTGAGGTTGAATCGCGCCTGATCGAGCAGCGCGGCAACGACTGGCGATTGCAGCACGGGCCGTTTGCCGAGGCGGATTTCGCACGTGATCACCCCTGGACCCTGCTGGTGCAGGCGGTAGATCACTACATCCCTGAAGTGGCCGACTTACAACGCCTGTTCGACTTTATTCCGCGTTGGCGCATGGATGATGTGATGGTCAGCTACGCGGTTGATGGCGGCAGCGTAGGTCCGCACTACGACAACTACGACGTCTTTTTGTTGCAAGGGGAAGGCCAGCGACTGTGGCGCCTCGGCCAGCGCTGCGACAATAGCAGCGCGCTGCTGCCGCACGACGAATTGCGCATACTACACGACTTTGAAGTCAGCGAAGAATACCTTCTGAGTCCCGGCGATATACTGTATGTCCCGCCGGGTATCGCGCACTGGGGTATTGCCCAGGGCGAGTGTACGACCTTTTCAATTGGCTTCCGGGCGCCATTGATCAACGAGTTACTCTCGCGCTGGACCGATCAGTTGCTCCTGCAAATAGAGGACGAACAGTTTTATAGTGACCCGGGGAGAGCGCCAGCCACTCAACCTGGCGAAATTCACACCAGCGATATCAAACAGGTACTGGCGCAACTGCACCATGCTCTGGATCAAAGCGTGGGCAACCAATGGTTTGGGGAACTGATCACAGAGCCGAGCTACGACGTTGAACCCGATCAGGACGAACTCGCGAGTGCTCAGGACCTACTGCACGACGGCGCTGAAAGCGTCGCTCTCTCCCCCGCCGCGAAACTGGCATGGCATAAGGAGAAAAACGGTTTAACCATATTCGCCAATGGCGAGAGCCTGGCTTGTGGCCAGTCGGCTCTCCCGAGCCTGCTGATTCTGTGTGACAGGCGAGCTTTGACAGGTGCGCATCTGCACAAGGCTCTGGCTGACAGCGCAACGACAATACTGCTTGAGCGTCTTTTACAAATCGGGTGTCTCTATGTCGAATAGCGAGTCCAGCAAGGAATTTACCACCGGCGTCGAATATCCCAGCCTGTTTGATCGCTATGCGGTGTCACTGTGTGAAAGTGCCAGGCGCCACATTTGTATTCAAAGTCCTAAGCTGGATCACGCCGCATTCGACAACAGCGAGTTGGTGGCTGGGCTCAGCGCACTCGCCCGCAGCAGTCGACAGGCCCAGGTGCGAATTCTCATCAGCGACTCCCGCCTACTGATCGGTCGCGGCCACCATCTGCTGCAATTGGCGCGCCGCCTGCCCAGCACCGTTAAGATTCGAAAGCTCGCGGAGCACCCACAGTGGAATCACGAAACAGTGGTGATCCGGGATAGAGACGGCGTGCTCTATAAACCTGGCGGCAGCGAGCACGATGCTTTTTTCGAGCCAGATTCACGCGCATCGACTGCGCGCCACCTGGCATTGTTCGATGAACTGTGGCGTCACAGTGTTGAGGACTCGGAGCTGCGTTCACTGCACCTGTAACGATTGAATTCCGCTACCAGGCGAGGCGAGTGGCCATCAATGAGTCGCGACTGCGACGCTACCCTAGAGCTGCGATCGCGTCAGCCAGCGCCAATTGCCGCTTCGCCTCTTCCACATGCAGATTCTCGACCAGACGCCCGTTGATTACCACCACGCCTTTGCCCAGCGCCATCGCCTCCTCAAAGCCTGCAATAATATCGCGGGCAGACGCCAGCTCTTTTTCATTTGGAGCGAAGGCAGCATTGGCCGCGTCTACCTGCTTGGGGTGAATAAGACTTTTGCCATCGAAGCCCAGATCACGGCCCTGCTCGCAGGAGAAACGCAATAACTCTTCATCCTGTAAATCCAGCTGTACGCCATCGATAATAGTCAGGCCGTGGGCCCGGCTCGCGTAGACGCAGAGATTAAGAGCCATGATAAAACCAAGACGATCCGGTGTGTGTCGCACGCGCGTGTCCTTGGACAGATCAGACGTGCCCATTACTATACCCACGAGACGGGGATGCGCAGCGGCCACTTCGGCGATGTTAAGGATGCACAGCGGGGTTTCCGCCATGATCCACATGGCCACACTATCCGGACAGCCCGCCTTCTCAAAGGCGGCAATAGCCTCAACCACATCCGCGGCGGTATCAATCTTTGGGATCAGTACGGCGTCAGGCGCGGTGGGGAAACTGCAGATCGCTTCGATATCCGCCGCGCCCCAGTCGGTGGACAGTGCATTGATGCGGACAATCAGCTCGCGGTGACCGTAGCCTCCCTGTGCCAATGCCGCACCGATCTGCTCGCGCGCCAGAGCCTTGGCGTCGGGTGCCACGGAGTCTTCCATGTCGAGAATCAGGCCGTCGGCAGGCAGCGATCGCGCTTTGTCTAGTGCCCGCGGGTTGGAGCCTGGCATATACAGCAATGAGCGACGTGGCCTGATGGTCATGGTGTAATTCCTCAATTTGATAATTTTGGTGTGCCGGTTTGGCAGGCACCAAGGATACCCAAGGGTGCAGTAGCGGGGCAAGCTGGGTGTCAGTGATCCACCCGGTGCGCCGCGCGTACTCCACTCATCCAGATCACACCCAATCCACACCCGTCTAGATAACTTCCGTGGTTGTCTAATAGTGCCCGAAGCTTTAACATTCTCGGTTTGACTGGTTAAACCGCATTGAGGCTTGCAGATTTCTGTGGGATCCCGTTACGGTACACGTACTATTAGAGAGTAGGATCTATCATGTCAGACGTTTCATTGAATCATGGGCAGCAGCTCGAGCAGGCGGCGACAGTGCTAGCCGCAACAACACAGTTGCTCGACAAAGCCCTGTTCGCATTGAAAGCACGCACCAGTGAGGCTGGTCGCGTGGTACCCGCGCGTCTGGATGAGCACCAGTTGGCCTCCTACGAATTGTCCGTCAGCTGGTCCGAGTGCACCGCTGCACGATTTTTGCTTGCTCACGCCAACCGCCTCAACGCCGAATCGTCTGCGACGAATGCATTCACTACACAGCTGGCCAACCTGTTTTGCGCGGAATCCACCTCAAACACGCTGAACCGCCTGCGCACTCGCCCGGCTGATTTTGGGTTGACGCTGGCCGCTATTGGCGCGCTGGAGGCAGATCCTGATACGGCGGCTTTTCTGGAGCAGCAACTCGCGGCGCAAAATATCGCTGCCATTGGCCAGAGTGTTCTGGATCGGGAGGGCGATCTCGGCCCCGATTTACTGAGCGAACACCACACCATGATGCGCGATACCTTTCGTCGCTTCTCCGACGAGGTAGTCGCGCCGCTGGCAGAGGACATCCACCGGCAGGATCTCATCATCCCCGACGAAATTCTGCAACCGTTGAAAGAGATGGGCATGTTCGCCCTCTCGATTCCCGCCAGTTACGGTGGGCTGCAGGAGGATGATAAGGAAGATACGCTGGGCATGATAGTCGTTACCGAGGAGCTATCTCGTGGTTCACTGGGCGCGGCGGGCAGCCTGATTACACGGCCGGAAATTCTTTCGCGAGCGCTACTCAAGGGCGGTACGGAAGCACAAAAACAACACTGGCTGCCACAACTCGCCGCCGGCGAACCGCTGTGCGCAGTGGCGGTAACCGAGCCAAACTACGGCTCCGATGTGGCCGGGGTGCGGCTGCGGGCTACCGCCACTGAAGGCGGCTGGCTGCTGAACGGCGCCAAAACCTGGTGTACCTTTGGTGGCAAGGCCGGGCTATTGCTGGTACTGGCGCGCACCAACGCGGACATGGAACTAGGACACCGCGGCCTGTCGATGTTCCTGGTCGAAAAGCCGTCCAGTGACGAACATGCGTTTGAGGTGGTGCCGGAAACCGGTGGCAAACTGACAGGCCGTGCGATTGCCACAATAGGCTACCGCGGTATGCACTCCTACGAGTTATTTTTTGATGACTTATTTGTGCCGGCTGCCAATATACTCGGTGGCAGCGAAGGTGAAGGCAAAGGATTCTATTACGCCATGGCGGGATTCGCCGGTGGCCGCATCCAGACAGCGGCACGCGCCGTTGGCGTGATGCGCGCTGCATTCGAAAAAGCGATCTCCTACTCCAGGGACCGCGTGGTATTCGGCCAACCTATAGCGCAGTACCAACTCACCCAAGTCAAGCTCGGGCGCATGGCCGCCCTGCTGCTGGCGTGTCGACAAATTACCTATGATGTTGCAGAGCTTATGGATACAGGGGCGGGTGATATGGAGGCCAGTGCCGCCAAATTATTCACCAGTAAGACCGCCGAATGGCTGACGCGGGAGGCGCTGCAGATTCACGGCGGCATGGGCTATGCCGAGGAGTCGCCAGTCAGTCGCTATTTTGCCGACGCGCGAGTCTTGTCGATCTTTGAGGGGGCCGAAGAAACGCTGGCGCTCAAAGTGATCGCGCGTTCACTGGTGGAAAATGCGACGGGAGATGCGTCAGCATGAGTATTTCAATACCACTGACAACCCAGGCCGAAGTGTCCCAAGACGTTGCCATTGACCTGGACAAAGCACGTCATCCCCAGTATGGCCGCTATCTGGATGAACTTGAACCCGGCCAGGTGTTCGAGCATCCGCGCGGCTTCACCTTTAAGGCCAGCAACATGCTGAGTTTCGCACGCACCTTCATGCAGGCTAACCCGCTGTACCTGAATACCCAGTACGCGCGCGCTCACGGCTTCGACGATCTCCTGGCCAGCCCACAAATGGTGTTCAATGTCACGCTGTCACTGGGCGTACAGAACGATTCAGAAAAAGCCATCGCCAACCTCGGCTATTATCAGGTCCAGTTTCTCAAGCCGGTGTATCCGGGTGACACCGTACGCAGCTTTACCAAGGTATTGGAACGCAGAGACCGTGGGCCCGACAAACCGGGCATCACCCGCATCCGCACGGTCGGAGTAAACCAGGATAACGCTGTGGTATTACAATACGAGCGTAAAATTCTGGTGGGGTGGCGCGGCGATCGCCCGCCTACGACTCTGGCGCCCGAGGTTACCGTGGAGTTTCCCGGGGAAGAATCTCCCGTACTGCAACTACCGTTGCGGAACGCTCCCGCCGCTGCAGGTCTGACCGGCCCAAACACCTATTTTGAAGATTTTACGCCCGGCGATATTATCGTCCACGCTAACGGGCGCACCATTACCGAAGAACACATGGCTCTGACGTACCTGGTGGGCAACAGCCACCCGCTGCATTTTGACCGACTGTTTTCCAGCTCGCTGTCGGGCAAGATGAGCGGCGAACCTATCGTTTATGGCGGGCTGGTGTTCGCCTGGCTGGACGGTTTGGCCAGCCGCGATGTGAGCGAGCACGCGGTATGGGAGCTAGGTTTTACCGAGGGCTACCACACACAGCCGGTATTCGCCGGTGATACGGTTGGCGCGCTGTCGCGCATTCTGGCGACAGAAGATGTGCCGGGCAGCGACGGTTACAGCGTGGTCACGATGCAATTGATCGGCGTGAAAAATATTCGCGCGGCAGAGGCACTGGATACCCACGGTGCTGACCTGTTCATCAAGGAAGATACCAAACAGACTATCGGGAAAGACAAGATTACCGATAAAATTTTTGAAATTGAGCGACGCCTGTTGATCAAGTGTCGCCCTCGCTGAGGAACCTACCTGTGAGTCAGGACACTGTAACACGCGATCGCCCATGGCTGATGCGCACCTACTCCGGACATTCGTCGGCCAAGGCGTCCAACGAGCTCTATCGTACGAACCTTGGGCGAGGACAAACCGGGCTGTCAGTGGCATTCGATCTGCCCACCCAGACCGGTTATGACTCAGACCATCCGCTGGCTCGCGGTGAAGTCGGCAAGGTAGGCGTACCAATTAACCATATCGGCGACATGGAAGCGCTGTTCGACCAAATACCACTGGGACAAATGAATACCTCCATGACCATCAACGCCACTGCGCCCTGGCTACTCGCGCTGTACGTGGCCGTCGCGGAACGTCAGGGTGTCGACCCGTCACAACTGCAGGGCACCACGCAGAACGATGTGCTCAAGGAGTACTTGTCGCGCGGCACTTACATCTTCCCGCCAGAACCTTCTGTGCGTCTGACTACGGACTTGATCAACTATACCGTGGAGAATATTCCCAAGTGGAACCCCACTAACATCTGCAGCTACCACCTGCAGGAAGCCGGTGCTACTCCCACCCAGGAATTAGCCTACGCCCTCTCCACGGCTACCGCCATTCTTGACGCGGTCAAGGCCAGCGGACAAATCCCCGCCGAGCAATTTCCGGACGTAGTCGGGCGTATTTCTTTTTTTGTGAATGCCGGTATCCGTTTCGTTGAAGAGACCTGCAAATTGCGCGCTTTTAGTCGCATGTGGGAAACACTGACAGCCGAGCGCTACGGCGTAACCGATCCTAAACAACGCCGATTCCGTTATGGCGTGCAGGTGAACTCGCTGGGCCTGACAGAATCACAACCAGAAAATAACGTACAGCGCATCGTACTGGAAATGCTGTCTGTAACGCTGTCGAAAAACGCGCGGGCCAGAGCGATACAATTGCCGGCGTGGAACGAAGCACTGGGACTGCCACGCCCTTGGGACCAGCAGTGGGCACTGCGCATGCAACAGGTGCTCGCGCTGGAAACCGATTTACTGGAATACGGTGATTTGCTGGATGGCTCCCTGGTGATCGAGGCCAAGGTGCAGGAATTGATAGAGGGCGCGCACGCAGAAATAGCGCGAGTCGAAGCACACGGAGGCATGGTGGCCTGCATCGATAATGGTTACGTCAAACGCGAGCTGGTGCAGAGCCATACCCGCCGGCTGCGTAATATCGAGAGCGGCGAGCTGCAGATTGTCGGCGTCAACTGCTACAAGGAATCAGCGGAATCGCCCCTCACTGCCGGCGAGGAATCTGGTATTATGAAGGTGGATGAACGAGCAGAACGCGAGCAGATTGAATCGCTACTGGCCTTCCGGGCCACTCGCGATAACGACAAGGTCGAGGAAGCGTTATACCAACTGCGCAGCGCCGCCATAGACGGCAGTAATATTATGCCCGTCTCAATTCAGTGCGCGTGCATAGGCGTCACCACCGGCGAGTGGAGTGAAGTATTACGCGGTGTATTTGGCGAGTATAGGGCGCCCACCGGTATCGATATTTCCCCGATGGAACACGGAGGCTCCGCCGCACTCGAAGGCGTGCGCGAGCGTGTGCGCAAAACAGGCGAAGAATTGGGACGCCCGCTGCGCCTACTGATCGGCAAGCCAGGACTCGATGGCCACAGCAATGGCGCAGAGCAAATTGCCGTCAAAGGCCGCGATGCCGGGTTTGAAATAGTCTACGAGGGCATCCGCCTCACACCCGCCCAGATCGCACGCGCCGCTCAGGAAGAAGGCGTGCACCTGATAGGACTCTCAGTTCTGTCGGGCAGTCACCTGGAATTGGTGGGAGACATCAACAGAGAATTGGCCAACATTGGCGCCTCCGACATACCGCTGATCATCGGCGGCATCATTCCCGAAGAGGATGCGCGCCGCCTGCAAGAGCAGGGTTTGAAAGCCGTATTTACACCCAAGGATGCGGATATGAATACCATCATGAACACCTTGGTGACGATCATTCGCGACGCGAATGGTCTGGAGCCTGCGGCCTGAGTAGCGGCACGATGAACTTGCCTGAAGCAGACAGCGTTGCCGACTTCGCGGGCGCTATCGCAAAGGGAGAGCGTGCCGCCATCGCCGCAGCGCTAAACGTGTTGGATGACAGTCGCCCAGCGGCGCGGCAAAGATCCACCGCACTGCTGACGCATCTACAACACGATCAGAATACCCCTAAGGGACAATTGATCGGCATCACAGGCCCACCGGGCGCGGGTAAATCCACACTGATTGCCGCACTGATCAAGGTGTGGCGACAGCGCGAATTGCGCGTCGCTGTGCTGGCGGTAGATCCGTCCAGTCCGCTCAGCGGTGGTGCTCTGCTGGGTGATCGTCTGCGCATGCAGACCAGCGCAGAGGACGATGGTGTGTTTGTGCGCTCGCTCTCTAATCGCGGCCAGTTTGGCGGCCTCAGCGCCGAGGTCTGGCCAATGAGCATCGTCTTGCTCACAGGCTTTGATATCGTGTTGATCGAAACCGTTGGTGTAGGCCAGCGCGAGGTTGATATCGCGCGTCTGTGTGACACGACCTGCTACGTGGCACAGCCAGGCTCTGGCGACAGCGTACAGTTCCTGAAGGCCGGTATTCTAGAAGTGCCCCATATTCTGGTAGTGAACAAGGCAGACATGGGCGCTGTGGCAACCCGTACATTATCTGAGCTGGATTCGGCCCTCAATCGCACACACCCCGATGGCTACTGGCAAGTCCCCGTGCTCGCCACCAGCGCGGCCAACGACACTGGCATCGAAGCACTGGCCAACGCCCTGGAACAGCATTACCAACTCCTGCTAGCGCAGCAACAACTGGTATCGCGGCGCAAGAGCTACCAGTCCTACTGGCTGCACAAACGTCTGCTGGAGGAGTTCGGCAGCTTCGGCATCGAAAAACTCGGCGGCGAAAAGCACCTGCTGGCACAATTGCAGGCACAAGACATGAATCTGCTGAAGCAGTATGAGACGCTGCGACAACAGTTGTATCCCGACACTAACGACACTTTTAAATAAGTAACACCTCTGGAGGTAAATATGCGCAGTCACCGTGATTTTTTCCGCCCCCTGGCGCTCGGCGCGCCACAACCGCTGCACGACATTCCTGTGCGCCCATCGCGCATGATTCACTTCTTCGATCCCGGTAATCCGAAAATGGTCGAAAAGGCACCGGGCATCGCCAAGCGTGTTGATATCCTACTCGGCAACCTCGAAGACGCTATCGCCATCGACAACAAAGAGGCCGCGCGGGAGGGTTTCATTCAGGTAGCCCAGAATAACGACTTTGGCGACACCCAGTTGTGGACGCGTATTAATAGCCTCGATAGCCCGTGGTTTCTCGATGACATTACGCGCATTGTCACCGAGGCTGGCGACAAGGTCGACGTGATCATGCTACCTAAAATCCAGGGCGCGTGGGATATCCATTTCGTCGATCAACTGTTAGCCCAACTGGAAGCACGCGCAGGTCTGAAGAAACCCATTCTTTTGCACTGCCTGTTGGAAACAGCGCTGGGCGTAGCCAACGTGGAAGAGATTGCCAATGCCAGTCCGCGTATCCAGGGCATGAGCCTTGGCCCGGCCGATCTCGCTGCGTCGCGCCGCATGAAAACAACCCGCATCGGCGGTGGTCACCCCGGTTATGTAGTACGCGACGACCCAGACGAAAGTAATCCCGAAGCCCCGCGCGCGACGCATCAGCAAGATTTGTGGCACTACACCATGGGCCGCATGGTAGATGCCTGTGTCGCCGTTGGCGCCCTGCCCTTCTATGGACCTTTCGGTGCAATCGACGACCCAATAGCTTGTGAAGACCAGTTCCGCAATGCATTTCTGATGGGCTGTGTCGGCGCCTGGTCGTTACATCCCAGCCAGATCGATATCGCCAAGCAGGTGTTCAGCCCGCCGCCGAAAGAAATCGTCTGGGCCAAACGTGTACTGAAAGCACTGCCCGATGGCAGCGGCGCTGTTATGGTGGATGGAAAAATGCAGGACGATGCGTCCTGGAAGCAGTGCAAGGTGATGGTGGATCTGGCGAGATTGATTTCCGAAAAAGATCCTGAGCTGAAAACACTGTATGGATTTTAGCCGAATACCGGCGCTGTCTCGATGCTGACCCGGTTATTGCTGTGTGTCGTCCCTTTGCTCACCACAAGTTGATGAGACCTTCGATCAGGCAGGCATCGCGATGCCTGGCCCGCAGGGACCTATGCTTTGCCAGATTTGATTCTTTTTACCTTGATCCTCGATGGCCTGTCACCATTCTCGGCTGCACGGGTCAACCAGTAGATATACTTCTCCCGATCTGCGGGCACGCCATTTCCCGCGTAGTACATTTTAGTGAGAAACTGCTGCGCTCTTAAATTGCCCTCCTTTGCGGCGGGCTCCAATAGCGGAAACGCCTCCTCATACCGGCCTTTCATAAAGGCCCTTATGCCTGGCTGGGCGTCGAGGACCGGAGCTATCGTGGGTGGCACAATATCCTCGTCGGCAGCGGCATGAATTTCATCCGCCGGAAATTTCAGATCGTTATTGAAGACTTGTATTTCATCTGCCGCGACTTGCTGTTGACTTTGACTACGCTTATCTTTTTTTAGCAAAAACACAATCAACCCAACAGCCAGCACCACAACCACGGCTAATATATATACATTCATGCCACCTCCCGGGCGATCACAAACTCCGGAAGGTGCTTTTGTCGTTTTATCAAGGAGTTGGTCAATTCCCCGAGTTTGCTCGCGGGCGCATCCCCGGCTTCAATCTCGAACAGAACTTCTCGCACCTGATTGATCACATCCAGATCACAATTCTTACAGGCCGCAGGGGCTTCACTCTCAAAGAATTTTGCCTTCTTGATAATGTCCATCTGTTCGATGCTGTAATCATGGACCGAGCCCAATGGCGTCAGTTTCCTATAATCGTTGCAACACAAATAATATTGCCCATTCCACCCGACAAATAACAAGATAAAAGGTACAGCGCAGACGTGAGTAAGAGCGTTCTCCTTAAGCACCGCTACCGCTTGCTCAGTGTGCCGATTATTATTGACAAAATAATTGCCATTGTCACAGGCGCCGCCACGGTTGGATTGTTCAAAGTGGATAAACTCATCAATGCCGGCACTCGCCCAGAACTTTCTGTAGCTATCCAGTTTTGAGCGGTTGAGATCATGCGCAACGAGACTGACCTGGGTTCGGACGGGTTTGCCCGCCGCCTCGTTCATATCCAGAAAACGCAGGATATTGTCCCGCGTCGTATCAAACTTCAGGGCGTAGATTTCTTCGTAATCATCACCAAGGTCGCTAATGCTGAATACAATATGGCTTACCTTCGCATCCAGGATTCGTTTGGATAACTCTTCCGTCATCAGAGAACCATTGGTGGTGAAGCCAAAATCAAGCCCAAGACCATTCATGTGGTCAGCAAAGTCAGGCAGCAGTGGGTGCAGGGTGGGTTCGCCCTGCCCTGCAGAATGGAATTTGGGGGTCTGCTCCAACTCTAAAGCCCTTTCAACGGATTTTTTGAAAGTCTCCAAAGTCATAAAGCCTTGCTCAGGCGTCTGATCGCGAGGACAAAAGGTACACTGAGCATTACACCTGTTGGTAAGCTCAATGTCGAAATTTCGCATACCGGGCATTAACCTGGCCATATTTACTCACCTACTGGTTTAATACTAAACAATTCCGGGCGCTATTGCCGTGCAAACACCCCAGTCTTTATCATGCAATTAATAGCAACCTTGCCGCAGTAGACAGTTTTTAGCAAGGCATTGTCAATGCTTGTTATTTCGCCACCTGCAGCGCGAAAATTTTGGCGGGGGTGCTGGCGAAGGGCTCCGAGCTTGCGGATCAGGTGCCCCAGTGGCTTGCTACCACTGCACGGGAACCTGATCTTTAGGGAACGTAGTCGAACCGAAAAACCAGGTTTCAATGGCGTAGCGAACGCGAGTGAAATCGTCACGCGACTGGGTCCGATGTAAATACAGATGATCGAAAAAAAATGCATCTCCTGGCTGGAAGACAGGAGCAACGGGGGTCGTCTCGAACGCCCCACGTTTGACATGCTCGTCACTCACTGACCAGTCAAATGTAGCACCTTCGGCGGTGGCAATAGCGTAAAGACGCCGCGGAACCACATCCATGCCGGGGGCTCCGGTTTCGCCACCGCATTCTGTCAGCGGAATCCACAGGTTCAAGCTGTTGATGTCGGTTCCCATAAAAGCCCCATCCTGATGCCAGCCCGCCGCGTCTACCGGCAGCCGGGACCTCCGCAACACCCACTTTTTGGCCGAGAGACAGGGCGGCTCACCAAGGTAGGCGCCAATCAGCTCTTTTAAGCCATGTTGATCGTAAAGCTGCAGTAATGCCTCTGCCACAGTAGGCGCTTCTACTGCCATAACCGCCCCACTGGCACCATTGAACATCCGTAGAGCTGCCAAATCGTGCTGCTTGTTGGGCATGATGGATACGAGGTTCTCTGGCGGACCGAAGTAAGGCGAAACGAGTTTGGCGCGTGCTTCCCGAGGCAGCCTGGAGGTGTCGAATACGCGATCTATGACGTGTGTAAGTGCGTCTGTTTCCGTCCTCGAAAACATACCACGTACAATGAGAGCACCTTGTTCGGCCAGCGCGGTTCGCAGGATGTCCACTGAAAGCTCGGCATTGTGTACCTCGGGAATGCCAGCCTCATACTGCGCAGCCCCCGTATCGCCCCGATTGACTAGCAATTGAGGATTTTCCGTTGGGAGTAGATCCCGGAAGGCTTCCATGCGCTGTGCCATACTGGATTTATCAGATAAGACGTCTCGCGCCTCAAGGCTTTCGATGGCGATTTGCAGTTGTGACATTTAAGAACCCTTAACGAATAACCAATAAAACTTTACGTCATTTTGATCAACCAGTCTACTTCCAGCCCGGTTCGCACCGGTGGCGCCCTCATCCATTTAAAGTTGGCTTGCTTCACATTTTTCCCACCCTGGAGTAGCCTAGGAAAGATTAACTTTGACATATACTATAGTGGCAGTGTGTTTTTGGCGCGGCAGGCTCAGCGCGCACGATTTAGGTAGTATCTGTACACCACTGTATAGCTGCGCCTTGATTACAAACTCGCCGGGACAATGTGACACCACAGGAATTTTTTATGAGTGAAAGTGCTGGGCAAGCCGAGAAAAGCTTGGCGTCAGTTGACAGTGCGGGCCAGAATCATCAATTGTCGCAGACTCAACTCCGTTTTTTCCACACGTTTGGATACCTGTTGTTATCGGGTCGATTTTCCGAGGACATTGGTGAAATCGGCAATGCCTTTGACCAGGTGATGGCTGCCCCCGATAACGGTAGTGTGCCACTCGCCTACTCCGACGGCGGTCGCTCGATGGTGCCGTGTATGCTCGATCAGCACCCCACACTGAACGCCCTGAAGTCGGATCCCAGAATTACTGCTATTGCCGACAGTATTATCGGCGACGGCTGGGTGTACGCTGAAAGTGCTGGCGACCTGCTCGAATGCGAAACCACCTGGCACCGCGATACCTATGGCACGCCCCTGACGCAGTTCAGTATTAAACTGCTCTTTTATATGGAGCCACTGACGGCCTCTACGGGTGCTCTTCGAGTAATGCCAGGCACTCACTATTTCCGCGGTGGCTATGTAAAAGACGTACTCAGAGGGCAGGGGTTTCCCGATCGCATGCAGGAAACTTTCGGGGTGGCTGCTGACACAATACCCGCGGTTGCCGTGGAGACGAACCCGGGAGATGTCGTGGTATTGAATTTTCGGACCGTGCATGCCAGTTTTGCCGGATCGGGCATCAAAAGAAGGTTGCTGAACATTAATTACCGGGAACCGACGAAGCCGGAATGAGCCAGGCTTGCAACTGGGTAAGTTCGTCCAGGAACACACCAACAGCGAACTGAAAGCGCTTACCAGCTCCATTCAGGCGAGCATGCTGAGGATGCTTGGCCCTCTTGCTGGGCTTTACCTTCAGCATCAACTTTGCTCTCTGGCCGTGCTGGCCACCAATGAGGAACCGAGAGCAGTAACGACAGACGCCTTTGCTAATTCACTCAATACCGTTATCGATAGGCAGGGGAAGCGCAACGCATTACTGGGCATGCATGTACCCAAATAGGCGATGCTACTTGCCGTTTATCGTATTTATTGCCTCAGGCGGCATGATGGGTTATTCAAGCGGGTTGACGGGCAGGCGTATCGTCGTGCCAGTCGTATTGGTGTCGCTACCGACCACGCTGATCGTGTTTTTTATTATCGATCTGAACCGGCCCGAGCGAGGGCTCATCCAGGTGAATCAGGACGCGATCATGGAACTGCAACGCAGCGTTGCATACAGCCCTGTCGCAACGCCAGATCCACTGCCGGACCAAGCCGCTTAATCCTCCAGCATTATACCTATTTCGTTACCCTCGTAGATAACCGCAAGCGTACGCAGGCTGCGACACGGTTCTTCCGTGGCGTGTAACAGCGTCCCGTCTATGAGAGAGAATTCATACTGGTGCAAGGGGCACCGCACGGTACCGGCATCGATAGCCCCGGCACTCAGTGGATGGGAGCGATGCGGGCAGTGCGCCTCAAAAACATAGCGTTCACCGAGCTGTTGCACCAGCAACACCTGCAAGTTGTCGATTTTGAACTGTCGCGAGTATCCGTCGAGCAAATTGATCAGCTTTTCAAGGGGGTGGAAGCGCATGTTACGGGAGACGTTACAGATGATCCATAATTTGCCTGACCGCAGCAAACGCGGTGATCTCCTGACGCTCCACCGACTTCTCCAGCGCTGGCAGCATCGATTTCACCGAAGCGTTCTGCGATAACTTTAGCAACAGCATTTGATTCAGCAGCTGACGCATCCAATCGAGATTTTGTTGATTGCGCTTGCTGAAAAAAGCCTGACAGTCCTGCGCTTCATTGTAATACTCAAGCAACATATACCACACCACATCGATATTTGTAGAGGTCAGCGCCGAACAAGTCATTACCCTTGGAGTCCAGAAACTGTTGTGCCGCAGCAGACTAATCGCACTGCTGTACTGGCGCTTCGTCATGTTAGCGAGTTTTTCGCTGTCACCATCGGCCTTGTTGATCACCAATGCATCGGCCAGCTCCATGATGCCTTTCTTGATCCCCTGCAGTTCATCGCCGCCGCCAGGCAGCATCAGCACCATAAAGAAATCTACCATGCCCGCCACCTGGAACTCCGACTGCCCTACTCCGACAGTTTCAACCAGAATCACATCGTAACCAGCTGCTTCACACAGCAGCATGGTTTCACGGGTTTTTTGCGCCACGCCACCGAGCGCACCAGCCGCTGGCGTCGGCCGTATAAAGGCTTCCTCGCGGCGCGACAGCTCTTCCATACGTGTCTTGTCACCCAGTATAGAACCCCCGGCTATGGGCGAACTGGGGTCAACGGCGAGCACGGCTACTCGCTTACCCTGCGCTATCAGGTACAAACCAAACGCTTCGATAAACGTAGATTTACCCACACCCGGCACGCCGGTAATACCAATGCGAATACTGTTGCCGCTGTGGGGCAATACTTCCTCAAGAATACTCTGCGCCTGCTCGCGGTGCGTATCAAGCGTGCTCTCGATCACAGTAATCGCCTTGGCCAGGGCGCGACGATTACCGCTGAGGAGATCCTGTAGATTAAACTTAGTCATCTTAAATTACGCGGCTCAGCTCAACAACCGACATAGTTAAGCCTGAGCAGCTTTCACTGCATCAAGCACTTCCCGCGCACACTGAGGAATTGGCGTCCCCGGCCCGAAAATACACTTCACACCTGCGTTATAAAGGAAATCGTAATCCTGCCGCGGAATCACGCCACCCGCGATCACCACAATATCCTCAGCTCCCTGCTTCTTGAGTTCGGCCACCAACTCTGGCACCAACGTCTTGTGCCCGGCCGCCAACGACGAGGCGCCGACCACGTGAACATCGTTCTCGATTGCCTGACGCGCCACTTCTTCCGGTGTGGAGAACATCGGCGACAGATCGATATCAAAACCGACATCCGCGAAGGCCGTTGCAACTACCTTGGCGCCCCGGTCGTGACCATCCTGCCCCATTTTACACACCAGCATCCGTGGCCTACGGCCGTACTGCTCTACGAAGCTGTCGATATCCTTGCTGATATCCTGCCAGTTCTGGTCTTCCTCAAACGCGGCACCGTAAACGCCAGAAACAGTCTGGGCGTGTGCCTTGAAACGACCAAATTCACGTTCCAACGCGGATGATATCTCCCCTACGGTCGCACGGCGACGGGTGGCCTCAACGGCCAGCGCCAGCAAGTTACCCTCACCGTTGACAGCACACTGGTAAATGTCCTCAAGCGCCGCTGCTACCGCGCTTTCATCGCGACTACTGCGAATACTGGCAAGG